>ENA-ORMO01000685-ORMO01000685.1-human-gut-metagenome-genome-assembly--contig:-NODE-685-length-44792-cov-8.298947_pt1 | contig 44792 bp, 34 predicted proteins | sample MGYA00242106_ERZ509001 | MGnify/ENA primary metagenome ERZ509001 (study PRJEB26280, sample SAMEA2338736) | human gut metagenome | biome: human gut; feature: human-associated habitat; material: faeces...
TGTGCAGCGTTGTTTGCTTCGTTCTTAGCAGCGCCCTGTGACTTCATTGTCGGGAACAAAAGCACGTCCCTTATCGCTGCTGAATCTGTAAGAAGCATTACCATTCTGTCAATACCGAAACCGATTCCTCCGGTAGGCGGCATACCGTAAGCAAGGGCATTTAAGAAATCTTCATCAATGCTGTTTGCCTCCTCGTCACCTGCCGCTTTTAAAGCTTCCTGAGCTTCAAATCTTGCACGCTGGTCAATCGGGTCATTAAGCTCTGAATAAGCATTTGCCATCTCGCGTCCCGTAATAAACAACTCAAAACGTTCTGTATATTCAGGCGCATCAGGCTTTCTTTTTGTAAGCGGTGAAATATCAACAGGGTGATCCATAACAAATGTAGGCTGAACAAGTTTTTCTTCAACATATTCTTCAAAGAAAAGATTTAATATATCACCCTTCTTATGTCTTTCCTCAAATTCGATATTATGCTCTTTTGCAACAGCCTTAGCTTCCTCATCACTCTTAATCTGTGTAAAGTCAACACCTGAATATTTCTTAACTGCATCAAGCATTGTTATTCTCTCAAATGGCTTTGAAAGGTCAATCTCAACATCACCGTACTTAATCACTGCTGTTCCGTTAACTTTCTCACATACAGTTCTGTACATATTTTCAGCTAAATCCATCATTCCATAGTAATCTGTGTATGCCTGGTAGAGCTCCATAAGTGTAAATTCAGGATTATGTCTTGTATCCACACCCTCATTACGAAATACTCGCCCGATTTCGTAAACTCTTTCCATACCGCCTACTATAAGTCTTTTCAAGTATAATTCAAGAGAAATTCTTAAATTGATATCCTCATCAAGTGCATTGTAATGTGTTGTAAATGGTCTTGCAGCTGCACCTCCTGCATTTGCCACAAGCATAGGTGTCTCAACTTCCATAAAACCCTGTGCATCAAGGAAATTTCTTATTTCCTTAATTATCTGTGAACGCTTAACAAAAGTATCCTTTACTTCAGGATTTACAATGAGATCAACATATCTTTGCCTGTATCTCTGGTCTGTATCTTTAAGACCGTGATACTTTTCAGGCAGCACCTGAAGACTCTTCGTAAGAAGTGTTATTTCTGAAACGTGAATTGAAATTTCGCCTTTTTGAGTACGGAATACTTCACCCTTGACACCTACTATATCACCTATATCAAATTTCTTAAATGCTGCATATGGCTCTTCACCGACAGCATCCCTTGCAACATAAAGCTGAATATTTCCTTTAAGGTCTGCCACATTACAAAATGATGCTTTTCCCATAACACGCTTAGCCATGAGTCTGCCGGCAACAGAAACAGATTTGCCATCATACTCATCAAAATTGTCTTTTATATCCGATGTATGCTCTGTAACATCATATTTTGTTATCTGGAAAGGATCTTTTCCTGCTTCCTGTAATGTATTTAATTTATCCATACGGACCTTAATCTGCTCATTTACGTCCGGCATCTGTGTATTCTTATTATCAGCCAATTTCTTTCACCTCTTAAATTTTCTGTAATGATTAGGGTGTCAAAACACCATGATTATGATTACACAGATTGTTTCGTGCTTCGCACTCCCACAATCCTATAATTAATCGTTGTTTACTGCAACAATTTTGTATTCTATAACACCTACAGGTGCCTCTATCTTAACCTTATCTCCTACCTTTTTGCCGATAAGCGCTGCTCCAAGCGGAGATTCATTTGAAATCTTATTATTAAGGCTGTCTGCTTCTGAAGAACCTACAATGATATACTCAATATCCTCATCATATTCAATATCATGAAGCTTAACAACACTTTCCATCTTTACTGTATCTTTACTCTTATCGCCTGTATCCTGAATAATTTCTGCATTTTTCAAAATATTTTCAAGCTCTGTAATCTGTGTTTCAATATCACGCTGCTCATCTTTTGCAGCATCATATTCGGCATTTTCTGATAAATCGCCCTGTTCTCTGGCTTCTTTAAGCTTCTGAGCAACTTCCTTTCTTCTGACCACTTTAAGGTTTTCAAGTAATGCCACCCTTTCCTCATATCCTTTTTTTGTAAGAAACTGCTTCTCTTCCATCTCAAATAACACCTTTCACACATATATTTTTTGATTACAGTGTCACAAGGTCTGACTCCACCTTTGCCTGCGCAAGCATGAGCAGACATCTGACACCTTATTCTTACTAAGTAAAACCAGTCATAGTATTATACACTAACTGTTTAGTCATTGTCAATCGCGCATTTTATTCACAAGCTCCTCAAGCTGTTCTATATGCTCCACATGATTTACTTCATTGCGAAGAACTGCCGCATGCTTCATTCCTGCAGTATACCATGCAAAATGCTTGCGCATCTCACGTATTCCCGTATACTCTCCCTTAGCCTCAATAAGCATACCTGCATGCCGCATTATCATGTCACAGACTTCATTTGCCGAAGGTTTTGTAAATTCAGTACCGTTTGTCATATAATCATTTATCTGTTTAAATATCCACGGATTACCCTGCGCACCGCGTCCAATCATAACTGCATCGCATTTAGTCTGCTCAAACATCTTAACTGCGTCCTCGCCGCACAAAATATCACCGTTACCTATAACCGGAATACTTACAGCCTCTTTAACACGGCTTATTACATCCCAATCTGCATGTCCTGAATAATACTGCTGCCTCGTCCTGGCATGAACCGCAACAGCCGCTCCTCCTGATTCCTGTATCACATGAGCTATCTGAGGCGCATTTATGCTCGTCTCATCAAAACCTGCACGAATTTTAACAGTTACAGGCTTTTTGACCGCCTTTGCCATAGCCTCCACAATCTCACCGACAAGCTTGGGATTTTTTAACAGTGCCGAACCCTCTCCGTTATTTACAACTTTAGGAACGGGACAGCCCATATTAACATCTATAATATCAAATGGCCGTTCCTCTATTCTTTTTGCAATCTCGGACATAACCGCCGGTTCACTTCCAAATAGCTGGACAGCTATAGGATTTTCCTGCGGTGTAACTTTAAGCAGGGCCTCTGTATTTTTATTGTTATACATTATTGCCTTTGCACTTACCATTTCAGTATATAAAAGTCCGCAGCCCATTTCCTTGCACAGCAGTCTGAACGGTAAATCCGTAACTCCTGCCATCGGTGCCAGGACAACATTATTTTTAATCTCTACATTTCCAATAAACATTACGCTTCCCCGCCTAAAAAGAAAACTTTATAAAACATTTCAAGCGACTCCAAAAGCTCTATTTTTTCATATCTTAATTTCTTTATAAGCATACCGGCCGCAATATCATCATAAAGCAAATCGCCCTCATCAGCCTCAGTTTTAAATAAAAGATTTCCTTCTTCATCGTACTCTAATGTAAGAATTCCTCCTGCTTCCTCCGTAAAAAGCACACACATTATTTTAAGCTCATTTTTTATATCATCCGGAAGCTTTGAAAATTCTTCATTTAAATAGAATTTCTTTTCATATGCACTCGCCGCACACAAAACCACATTTTCATCAAACATAACTGTATAATCCTCTAACCGATACTTCTCCTGCCACAACACTGACTGTTTTGCCATTTGTGTCCTTTACAAGAAGTCGTCCTTCCTCATCTATTCCAAGCGCAGTTGCCTGCATAACATTTTCCGAAGTGCCATACACTTTAACTTCTTTTCCGGCATTTATAAGCTTTGAATTATATTCATCTATAAACTTATTAAGATTTTTAGTTTCCATAAATATTTTAAAATATCTCGTAAACTCATGTATAATCTCTGCAATTATCTCTGCCTTATCAAATTTTTGTCCCGTTTCGCAAAAAAGCGACGTAGCCTTATCGCTTATCTCATCGTCAAAATGAGTTGTATTAACATTTATTCCTATTCCTATTACAACAAATAAAATATTCCTGTCATTTGCCTGCATTTCTGTCAATATTCCGCAGACCTTTTTACCCGAAATCACTATATCGTTAGGCCATTTTATAAAGCTGTCAATACCTGTACAGTTTTTAATTGCAGCACTCACCGCAAGCGCTGTGACAAGTGTAAGCATTGATGCCTTATCAGCCTCAAGCTGAGGTCTTATAAGAAGTGACATCCATATACCGTCATCTGCATTTGAAACCCAGTTCCTTCCTCTGCTGCCTTTTCCTGCTGTCTGACATCCGGCAACATACAACACATTTCCCGGCGTACCGCTCTTTGCTGCAGCCTTTGCCTGATTATTGGTAGAGTCTGTCTCATCAAAATATATGACACTTTCAATAATATCATTCTTATTAAGTTTCTTGTTTATATCCGCCTGATTCATACAAATATACCAATCCTCATTTCTGAGCGACTTGTCGCGAAGAGGCGACGCAAATATTTTTCATAATATCTTTATTTTATCGCTTTATCACATGGCAAAAAAATCCAAAATCATTATAGTTTTACAATACTGCCATAAGACATAAAAGTGCCATAACAAGCATTACAAGCGCAACGCCCGCAAGCACTCCGCCTCTTACCTTCTGCTTGTCTATAAAAAGCTTCGCTGCACCAAAAGCATTCTGCAGTGTCCCTGCAAAAAATATAATCGGAAATATTATACCGCTTTTCTCACGCATAAACATTATAAATACAAACATTATAACTATTGCAAATGTAAGCACAATATTTGCGTAATCTATAAACATTTTAGTTTTTCTGTACGCACCGCTTGTCGTATAATACATAAACGTCTCCTTTATTTATACGCTCCCAATGTTGCAGCCATAACAGCCTTTATTGTGTGCATTCTGTTTTCTGCCTCATCAAATACTACTGACTGCGCTGACTCAAATACTTCATCAGTAACTTCCATCTCATCAATACCAAACTTATCATGAATCTGAGCACCGATTTTAGTTTTTAAATCGTGGAATGCAGGAAGACAGTGCATAAATATAGCATTATCTGCTGCATTGTCCATAACAGCCTTATTAATCTGATATGGCTTTAATGCTGCAATTCTCTCATTCCAAACCTCATCAGGCTCTCCCATTGATACCCACACATCTGTATATAAAACATTTGCATCTTTAGTCGCCTCTTTTACATCTTCTGATAATGTTACAGAACCGCCGCTCTCTTTTGCCCATTCACGACACTGTGAAACAAGCTCCTCGCATGGAAAATATTCCTTTGCAGTACATGCCGTAAAATGCAGACCAAGCTTTGCGCAAGCTATCATAAGGGAATTTCCCATATTATATCTTGCATCTCCCATGTATACAAACTTAATCCCCTTAAGTGTACCGAACTTTTCACGTATTGTAAGCATATCGGCAAGCATTTGTGTAGGATGATACTCATTTGTAAGTCCGTTCCATACCGGAACATCTGAATATTTTGCCAGATCTTCAACTATTGACTGCTCAAAGCCTCTGTACTCTATACCTTCAAACATTCTTGACAGAACTCTCGCAGTATCCGCAATACTTTCTTTCTTTCCTATCTGAGAACTCTGCGGATCAAGATATGTAACTCCCATACCAAGATCATGTGCTGCAACCTCAAATGAACATCTTGTTCTTGTGCTTGTCTTTTCAAATATCAAAGCAACATTTTTTCCTGCAAGAAGCTGCTTAACAATTCCGTTCTTTTTATCTTCCTTAAGCTTAGCAGCTAAATCAAGTAAAAACTCTATTTCCTGTGGTGTAAAATCCTTTAAAGTTAAAAAATCGCGACCTGTTAAATCCATTTGCATATCCTCCACATTCATAATAAAAATCGTTTTACATAATTATAAACGCATTAACTTAAAAAACGTTTATCAAGAATAATTTCTATTCTATCGCAAATAAATGATTAATACAAGCAAAAAATCGCCTCGGATATGAGATAATTTCATATCCGAGACGGTCTAAAATTTAATAAAAACAATGATTTCCTATAATTATATAACTTGCATATGCAGAATAATTTGCATGTGACAAAGCTCTGAACGAAAGATAACCCGGTACATTGTTATTGCCTGACAAAGCGTCCATAGCAGCCTTTATACATTCCGTACCCGGCCCCTTATCAAGTCTTGCCTGAAACTTTGCACTCGGTCCGCCGGCACCGTCAGACACACCTGAAAACTGCGACTTCTGATAAATAACACCTTTTATTGTGTTTGGGTATTTACTGCTTCTTACTCTGTTAAGCACCACATTTGCTACCGCAAGCTTCCCCTCATAGCTCTGATTTCCGGCTTCCCAATTAACTACCGTTGCAATAAGCCATATCTCTTCCTCTGTCGCTGACATTGTAGGACTATATTCTATATCAGCCTTTGATATGCCTGCCGAAATCTTAGCTGCTTTCGCTGCTGCCTCCTGCTCTGCTTTTCTTCTTCTCTCTTCCTCTGCAGCTTTTCTTGCAGCCTCCTTAGCCTCAGCCTCCTCGTTTGTGTAAGCGTTATCCAATCCGTAGCTTACACTTACATTCTCTGCAAGAATATATACCTTCTCACCTTCAAGCTCAAAAGCGATATATCCTGCTTTCTTTGCTGATGCACCAAACTGCTGATCCTTACTTACTTCTCCAGCTACCAAATCCGACCCCACAGCATCATAGACATTGGCCTTGTCGGCAGTAACTGTTAAAATAACATCTTCATCTTCATTTAAAATTGCTGCTTCCTCGCCAAAGCAAAGAGCACTTGTCTGCACATAGCCTGTAAGATTTCCTGATGAAATTTTTGTCCATTCATCTGTTGTCTCAATCACTTGTGCAATTCCGTTGCTGTAAATTCTTCCTAAAACCTCGGAAGCCTCATCTGCACCGGTGTAAACATCTATATATGGGTCGACAACTGCTATTGCCATTCCTTCATACATATCTGTTTCATTTGCTTCTTCATAACCTCTTGCAACTATGTCCGACACATTTTCTGTGTAGGACGCCTGTTTAAGTTCTGTTTCAATAGTTGTACTTTGCTGCTGCTCATAGGTAGTTTTTGCATCAACAACTTCCGGGATAATCGGCATAAGCAAACATACCATAGCTATCCCTGCGTTGACAGACGCTTTGCTACTTCTAAGTTTCATAAAGTTTTCCCTTTCCGGCAATGTTAATGCCTTGCAAAATGTTACAGAATTGTTACATTTTGTTGCGAAAGTATTGTAGCAAAGTTACACTTATTTGTCAAATTTGTTTCAAAACCGCATAAACAGTGGCTTTGAGCAGCATTTTTATAAAAGTTAATAATTTTTTTATTATTTTCTCTGTCTTACCGCCTCATATGTGAGTATAGTGCAGGCAATAGCGGCATTCAGCGATTCTACACTTCCTTTCATCGGAATTTTTATCAATGTATCCGCTGTCTGGGCAGCCATATCTGTAAGGCCATTTCCCTCATTTCCGATAAGAAATGCAGCAGGCTTTGTATAATCTGCTTCTGTGTAATCGCACTTTCCCTTAAGATGCGCTGCGTAAACTTTAACACCATTTTCCTTAAGCTTTCTTATCTCATCTGCAAAATCATCTGCGTATACAAAAGGCATCCTGTAAATTGAGCCCATAGTTGAGCGTATCGTCTTAGGATTATAGATATCTACGGCATTTGAACTTATCACAAAGCCTGTGACTCCGGCACCTTCACCCATTCTCACTATAGTTCCGAGGTTCCCCGGATCCTGCAGATTTTCAATCCCGATTATAAGGGCATTTTCGCCATAAATATCATCAATACCGTATTTGCGCATTTTCACAAGTGCCATAATGCCTTGCGGAGTCTGTGTATCCGACATATGCAAAAATATGTGGTCAGAAACAACCTCGACCTGTCCGTCATTAAGCTTTAAACCATCAATATATTCTTTATTACTCTTTAAAAATGTCTCGGAAGCATACACCTTTACAATCCTGTCTTTAGGAGCCTCCTCAACCATTTTTATACCTTCTACAACAAATTCCTGAAATTCTTTTCTCGCCTTTGATTTCTTCTGAATAAGCAACACGTGCTTAACCTGTCCGCTACTTGTACTTGTTATCATATTTATGTTTAATTCCTTTCATGATTTACGGGAGCAGAAGCCCCGGCTTTATAATAAATATCTCCCTATTATTAAAATGGGCAGCGTCAATCAATATCCACTGACGCTGCCCGTTCACTTCTTACTTAGAAAGTAAAGCACTCACATTAAATTCGTAATCATTTATATCCTTTGACATGGCAAGTGCCTCATCAATGTCAAAATCAACGAACTTGCCATCTCTGTATGCAACCACTCTGTTGCTTTTTCCTGCGCACAGCAAATCAACCGCATATGACCCCATAACTGAAGCATACATTCTATCCTTACATGTAGGAGCTCCGCCTCGCTGCATATATCCGAGAATTGTCGCTCTTGTCTCAATACCGGTGGCTGCCTCAATTCTTCTTGCCATACCTGTAGAATGGCCTATTCCCTCAGCATTAATTATAAGATGATGCTTTTTGCCTTTTTTTCTTCCCTCTATAATATGATTTATAAGCGTCTGCTCATCATTATCATATCTTTCAGGAAGAAGAATATCCTCGGCACCGTTGGCTATACCGCACCATAATGCTATATATCCGGCATTTCTTCCCATAACCTCAATAATACTGCATCTTTCATGCGAAGTTGAAGTATCACGTATTTTGTCTATAGCTTCCATAGCTGTATTTACCGCTGTGTCAAATCCTATTGTATAATCAGTACATGCCACATCAAGATCTATTGTTCCCGGAATACCTATTGCATTGACGCCATGCCTTACAAGTGCCTGTGCACCTCTGAACGAACCGTCACCTCCGATAACAACAATACCGTCAATTCCCTGCTTTTTACATGTTTCAGCAGCTTTCTGCTGGCCTTCCTCAGTCATAAATTCAAGACATCTTGCAGTATAAAGAATTGTGCCGCCTCTTTGAATAATATCTGACACACTCTTTTTTTCCATATCTATAACTTCATCATTAATAAGACCATTGTAGCCTTTCTGAATACCTTTTACCTTGACTCCTTTATTAAGAGCTGTTCTTACAACTGCTCTTATTGCTGCGTTCATGCCCGGGGCATCGCCTCCGCTTGTCAGGACACCTATAGTTTTTATCTCTTTCTTCATAAATAATCCTCCATACCGGAACACTCTCTTTCCCGGATACTGCTCTATCTCCTAATTACGATTACACGGATTGTTACGTGCTCCGCACTCATAATAATCTAATCAACATATGTTAATTTTATATCATTTATTATTGTATTTCAATATAATTTACTATGTGGTCTCAACATTTTTTTTGCCAAACAACGCTCTTAAATGTGACAAAAGCTCTGCACTAACCTTAACATTTCTGCTTGCAGGCAATTGTATTCTTTTATTTTCTTTTGTACAGTAAATAATAACGCTGTCATTTCCGTCTGATATATCAAGTGATGCAAATAATTTCTGCCTGCACAGTTCATATTCAGCCTCACTTTCAAAACGTACCCAAAGCTTTCTCGGAACACTGTCAAATGAAACAACTTTCTCACATATAAGCTTACCGTTCTCGTCAGCATTTGCAGAAACCCTGCCTGTTATAAAAAGCTTATCATTTTCATCAATGATGCTTCTGTATATCGAAAAATCTCTCGGGAACACTATAATCTCCAATGTTCCAACTAAATCCTCGATAGTTAAAAATGCCATAAGCTGTCCGTTTTTAGTTGTCTTTACAGTCTTATTCATAACCATTCCACCTACAGTCTGCTTTGTTCCGTCCAAAACTTTAGTTTCGCCCGTCTCATCATCAATCTCAAAATCAGTAGTTACAGCCGAAACATGACGTTTCCACATTGCGGCATACTCATCAAGAGGATGTCCGCTTACATAGACACCGAGCACCTCTTTTTCAAAATTAAGCATTTCTTCCTTTGAGTATTCTGCAACGTCAGGCATTTTTATTTCAAAATCCTCTTTAACGCTCTCATCAACAAAATCAAACAGTGACATCTGCCCTGAAATTGCATCTTTTCCCTGACGTATTTCATTATCCATCATCTGCGCATAAATAAACATCATCTGCCTGCGCTTATTCCCAAATGTGTCGAATGCACCTGATTTTATAAGATTCTCAACCGCCCTCTTATTCAAGTCACTGTATAGCCTGCTGATAAAATCCTGCATATTCTTAAAAACGCCAAGCGATTTTCTGCTTTTTAGAATCGCTTCAATAGTAGGTCTTCCCAGACTTTTAACTGCAGAAAGACCGAAACGGATTGCGTTATCCTCAACCGTAAAGCCAAAATCTGACATATTCACATCAGGAGGCAAAATTTTAATATTCATCTGTCTGCTTGCATATATATATCCTGCAACTTTATCTGTGTTATCTACAACAGAAGTCATAAGCGCCGCCATATACTCAACAGGGTAATGAGTCTTTAAAAATGCTGTCTGATACGCAACTACCGCATAACATGCGGCATGTGATTTATTGAACGCATATTTTGCAAAATCTATCATATCATCATAAATTTTGCCTGCAGTTTTCTCATCTATACCATTATTTACGCAGCCCCGTACCCCCTCTTCCTCATTACCGAAAATAAAGTTTTTGCGCTCTTTTTCCATGACAGAAGCTTTTTTCTTTGACATAGCTCTTCTTACGAGGTCACTTCGTCCGAGAGAATAGCCTGCCAAATCCCTTACTATCTGCATAACCTGTTCCTGATACACAATACATCCGTACGTAGGCTTAAGTATTGCTTCAAGCTGAGGGCAATCATATACAACCTTTTCAGGATTGTTTTTACCCTCTATATACTGAGGAATAAAATCCATAGGACCCGGTCTGTATAAAGAAATTCCAGCTATTAAATCTTCTATATTCTGAGGCTTCAATTCTTTCATAAACGACTTCATTCCGGCACTCTCAAGCTGGAAAATTCCGTCACATCTGCCTGTGCTTATAAGATCATAAACTGCTTTATCCTCATAATCAATTTTTTCCATATCAAAATCAGGATTTTTCTTTTTTATAAGCTCCTCGGCATCTCTTATAACAGTGAGTGTTCTAAGGCCCAAAAAGTCCATTTTTAACAGTCCCAATTCCTCAAGTGTCGTCATGACAAACTGGGCAACCACAACTCCGTCTGCTCCCGTTGCAACAGGAACATACTCATCGACAGCCTTCTGACTTATAAGAACTCCTGCGGCATGCATTGAAGCATGTCTCGGAAGTCCCTCAAGTCTCTTACTCTTATCAATCAAATCCTTAATCTGCGGATCCGAATCATAAGCATTTCTTAAATCAGGATTTTCCTTTAGCGCCTTATCTATGGTAATTCCTATTTCTCTCGGAACCATTTTTGCTATATTGTCAACCATTGCATAAGGCAAATCCAAAACCCTTCCGACATCCTTTATTACGGCTCTCGCTGCCATTGTACCGAAAGTTACAATCTGTACAACGCAGTCCTTGCCATACTTATCAACGACATAATCAATGACCTCCTGACGTCTCTCATAACAAAAATCAACATCAATATCGGGCATTGATACTCTCTCTGGATTAAGAAATCTTTCAAAAATAAGAGAATATTTTATAGGGTCAATATCTGTAATCCCAAGACAATAAGACACAATACTTCCGGCTGCGGAACCTCTTCCCGGTCCTACCGGAATACTGTTAGTTTTTGCGTAATTGATATAATCCCACACTATAAGGAAATAATCAACATAGCCCATTTCCCCGATAACCGAAAGCTCATATTGCAGTCTTTCATCTATAGATTTATCTGCATTCGGATAGCGCTTCTTTTTTCCCTCCTCGCACAGATATCTTAAATATCCCGGCGAATCAAAGCCTTGCGGCACTTCATATTTAGGGAGCTTAGTGACACCAAACTCTATCTCAACATTACATCGTTGTGCTATTTTATGCGTATTTTCAACAGCCTGCGGCGCATACGCAAACAGCTGCTCCATTTCCTGCGGCGATTTCAAATAATACTGACCGCCCTCATAACGCATTCTGTTCTCGTCCGATATCTTTTTTCCTGTCTGAATACATAAAAGAATATCGTGCGCATCAGCGTCATCAGCATATGTATAATGTACATCATTTGTCGCAACGAGGCCTATACCAAGCTCACCCGACATTCTTACAAGCTGCGGATTAACATATTTCTGCTCCGGAATACCATGATCCTGAAGTTCCAAAAAGAAATTGTCCTTACCAAAAATATTCTCATAACGCTTTGCAGATTCACATGCTACATCATACATTCCACGCGAAAGATATCTTTGCACCTCACCTGCAAGACAGGCACTCAGCGCAATTATGCCCTCATGAAATTCCTCAAGCACCTCATAATCAACACGCGGCTTATAATAAAAGCCTTCTGTAAATCCTCTTGAAACAATTTTTATGAGATTATTATATCCCTGATTATTCTGTGCAAGCAGCACAAGGTGATAATATCTGTCCTCAGATTCTCCCGGCTGTTTGTCATACCTTGACCCCGGCGCTACATAAACTTCGCAGCCAAGGATGGGCTTAATGCCCACCTCCCTGGCTGCCTTGTAAAAATCAATCACTCCGTACATAACACCATGGTCCGTAATAGCCAGGCTATCCATACCAAGCTCCTTTGCCCTTGCGGTTATTTCCTTAATTTTGCTTGAACCATCCAATAGCGAATACTCGGTATGGACATGTAAATGAGTGAAATCCATCGTTATCTCCATTCTTAAGTCTTTTTATTCTTCCTCTGTATCTTCTTTTGTATCTTCTTTCTTTGTCCAAAAGTCATCAACAGGCCCTTTTATAGTTGACGAATAACTTCCATCATCACTAAATGTCACGCTCTCCGCAACCTTTTCAGACTTAGTCATATTACTTGTATCAACAGGTTCAGGAATTCCCTTTACACGTCTGAAAATCTTCATAAATTCCTTACCTGTAATTGTTTCTTCATCATAAAGATATTTTGCAAGTTCATCAAGCACATCTCTGTTTCCTGCAAGCAGTTCTTTTGCTTCATCGAAACATTCTTTCAAAAGCTTCTTTACTTCCTCATCAATAATTGCCGCTGTCTCATCTGAACAATTAAGTCTTGCACTTCCGTCAAGATATTTGCTCTCAACTGTTTCAAGACTCATAAGACCAAACCTGTCAGACATACCGTACTGAGTTATCATCGCTCTTGCTATCTCTGTAGCTTTCTCTATATCATTTGAAGCACCTGTAGTAACAGTATCAAAAACAATTTCTTCTGCTGCCCTGCCGCCTAAAAGCGTAACAAGCCTTGTCTTTAACTCATCTTTTGTCATAAGATACTTCTCTTCTTCAGGAACCTGCATTACATAACCCAAAGATCCCATTGTTCTTGGAACAATAGTGATTTTCTGAACCGGTTCTGCCTCTTTCTTTAATGCAGTTATAAGTGCGTGTCCTATCTCATGGTAGGCAACGGTTCTCTTCTCTTCCCTGCTTAAAATTCTGTCTTTCTTTTCTTTACCTGCAATTACTACCTCAACCGCCTCAAACAAATCCTTCTGCGTAACGACTGTTCTTCCGTCCTTAACTGCAGAAATGGCAGCCTCGTTAATCATATTTGCAAGATCAGAACCTACTGCACCGCTTGTTGCAAGACCTATTGCCTCAAGATCAACTGTATCATCCATAAGCACATCCTTTGAATGTACCTTTAATGTATCAATTCTTCCCTTCAAATCCGGTTTGTCAACTATAATTCTCCTGTCAAAACGCCCCGGTCTTAAAAGTGCCTTATCAAGAACTTCCGGACGGTTAGTTGCAGCAAGTATAAAAAGTCCCTTTGAAGAATCAAAACCATCCATCTCTGCAAGAAGCTGGTTCAAAGTCTGTTCTCGCTCGTCATTTCCTCCACCGTATCTTGAATCCCTGCTCTTACCTATGGCATCAATCTCATCGATAAATATAATACATGGTGCCTGCTTCTGCGCTTCCTTAAATAAATCTCTTACTCTTGACGCACCTACACCTACAAACATTTCCACAAAATCGGAACCTGCAAGAGAGAAGAAAGGAACATTCGCCTCTCCCGCTACAGCCTTTGCAAGAAGTGTTTTACCTGTTCCCGGAGGGCCTACAAGCAATGCACCCTTTGGAAGCTTTGCACCAATTCTTGCATATTTTGCAGGATTGTGCAGGAAATCAACTATTTCAGTCAGAGATTCCTTAGCTTCATCCTGTCCCGCTACATCCTTGAAAGTAACACCTGTCTTTTTCTGAACGTAGACTTTGGCTGTATTTTTTCCGACACTCATGCCGCCCATCATACCGCCGCCCTTTGCAATCTTTCTGTAAACAAAAGAGAACATAAATACGACTATCAGAATAGGCAGTATATAAACCATTATAAACTCAACTATCGATGCACTCGAATCAGGAATATATCCTGCAAACTCCACACCTTTTTCCTTGAGCAGTCCGGTAAGCTCCTCGTCATTTACATAACCTGTATAATATGTGTAGCGTATTACTTCCTTTTTATCACTGTCAGAATTTTTCTCTGCAGGTGTAATTACAATTCTGTCCGAATCAAACTTAACCTTTTCAATTTTACCTTCATTGACCATCGTAATAAATTCAGAATATGATATTTCTTTATATGTTGCGCTTCTTAACATACTGTTAAGAACCGTAATTCCAAGAAATGTCACTACACCCGCTATTATCAGGAAAATAATAGCACTGAAATTTTTAGGTTTTTTATTATTGTTATTATTATTGTTGTTATTCTGACCATTACGGTTATTATATCCATTCGGTCCGCCATTATATCCATTTGGACCTCCGTTGTATCCGTTCGGACCTCCGCTATATCCGTTTGGACCTCCGTTGTATCCATTTGGATTCGGCCCTCCGTTATATCCGTTTGGTCGGCCCTGTCCGGCATTATTGCCTTGTGCAAAATAACTGTAATCATCAATATCTCGAATTAATTTTTCCATTTTTCTTTCTCCTGTTGAAAATGAGCTGAACCTGCTATCAATTATATAGAGTAAAATTTTATAAATCAACCAAAATACTCTAATTAATAATATATTAATAAATGTGTTTTTATCTGTTGCTCCTGTAAACATACATCATTAACAAAGCCTTTTATTTTAAGCTTTTATCTATTCAGTAACTACAGTAATATAATAATCTTCAAATTTATAATTAAACATCCTGTTTTCATTTAATTCAGGATATTGTATTTCTTTTAATCCTCTCGCAATTCCTATCCCGGTAAGCTTGACGCAAGCCTCTTTCATTGTCCAGAATTTAAAGAAAAGATTGTTTTTTTCCTCATCTGATAACGCCTCTTTTATCATTTTAACTTCCGAATCCTTAAAAAAACGCTCTGCCACGCGCAAATCCGCATCGCGTCCGCCCTCAATGTCAACTCCGACGTCCGCATCTGACAAGGTACACACGACAAATTTTCCCGAATGTGAAATATTAAAATACAGTTCCGGGTAATCTGCAAAATATGGTTTTTCATTATCATGCGCAATCACTTTATAATTGTAAGAAATATCATAAGAAGCCATAGCTTTAGTCAAATCAACATTCAATAATCCCTGTGCTTCCTTCAAATCACCGTTTTTATCTATCGCACGAGCAATCTTTAACAGATGACCTAAAAGAATTCCTGCTCCAACACATCTTTTCTTATCTTCAAAGCTCTTATATTTACAGGCCTTACATCTTCTGTCCTCACCAACCAAAAAATAAGCCTTATTATAATTATGTTCATCATTCAGCGATTCAACCGAAGCAATCGCAGTTATCAAAAAAGTTTTTTTCATTTTTTATCAGATTTATTATCAAAAATACCTAAAATAATCCTTTCTTAATTCTATTCCTATTAATTCTATCAGAAAAATAACATAATAGCAATCACACAAAATCCCTATTATACGTCTCCTTGTATGCTCTGCAAATAAATGTTAAAATATACAAATACACTTTTCAGAAATGGGGATTTTAATGAACAATTTAGTAATAGGAATGCTTGCTCATGTAGACGCAGGAAAAACAACTTTATCAGAAGCCTTACTCTATTCAACAGGCACTATACGCAAATTAGGCAGAGTAGATATGGGAAATGCCTTTCTTGATACTGACACAATGGAACGAAAAAGAGGCATAACAATATTTTCCAAACAGGCACAGCTAAAATTAGGTAATATGTCTGTCACTCTGCTTGATACGCCGGGACACGTTGATTTTAGTGCAGAAATGGAACGTACACTTCAGGTTCTTGATTACGCCATTCTTATTGTAAGCGCGGCGGACGGAATTCAAAGCCATACTGTAACCCTATGGAGACTTTTGTCACGCTATCATATACCTGTCTTTATTTTTGTAAACAAGACAGACCAGCCAGGCATAAATAAAGCTCATATTTTTGAACAGCTAAAGCTGCGTCTTTCAAATTCCATAGTAAACTTTACAAACCCCGATTTTGAGGAAATTGCCCTCTGTGATGAAGATGTATTAAATAATTATCTCGAAACCGGACATATTGATGATACCTGTATTGCAAACCTTATCAGCGCACGAAAGCTTTTCCCATGCTTTTTCGGCTCCGCACTTAAAATGACAGGCATTGATGAATTTATAAAAGGCATCGAAAAATATACGATTTTCAAAAAATATCCTGACAAATTTGGCGCAAAAGTATTTAAAATATCAAGAGACGCTCAGGGAAACCGTCTTGCATTTTTAAAAATCACAGGTGGTAGTCTTAAAGTAAAAATGCCTGTAAATGATACAGAAAAAATCAATCAGATACGCATTTATTCCGGCGAAAAATTTACGACGTCAGATGAACTGTCATCCGGTTGCATATGTGCGGTAACAGGACTTGAGAGCAGTATGGCAGGCGATTCTTTAGGCATTGAAAACAATTCCTGCATACCTTTGCTTGAACCCGTACTTACCTATAAACTTCTTCTGCCTGACGGAGTTGACGCTCTTGAGATGCTCCCGAAGCTTCGTATGCTTGAAGAAGAACACCCTGAACTTCATGTAGTATGGAATGAACTGCTAAAGGAAATCCAAATACAGATTATGGGAGCAGTGCAGATTGAAATTGTTAAGGACATCATCCTTAAGCGCTTCAATGTTGACGTATCATTCGGTCAGGGAAATATTATATATAAGGAAACAATTAAAAATACCGTTGAGGGCGTCGGACACTTTGAACCTCTTCGACACTACGCCGAAGTTCATCTCATAATCGAGCCTAAAGAACCCGGAAGCGGCATAGAATATGCAGCAGAATGCAGTGAGGACATTCTTGATAAAAACTGGCAGCGTCTTATACTTTCACACCTTTATGAAAAAAATCAGACAGGAGTTCTTACAGGTTCTCCGCTTACCGATGTAAAAATAACTCTTGTCAGCGGCCGCGCCCACCAAAAACATACCGAAGGCGGAGATTTCAGACAGGCAACATACCGGGCTGTCCGTCAGGGACTTATGCAGGCGGAATCCGTTCTGCTTGAACCGTTTTACTCATTTACACTTGAAATACCGCGAAACTGCGTAGGTCGTGCCATGACAGATTTAGAGCGCATGAAAGCCTCTTTTTCTTTAGAAAATCTTTCATCTGAAGGTGATAATACGGAAAAAGCTATTATATCAGGGAGCTGTCCTGCCGCAGCAATCGGTGATTACCAGACTCAGGTTATCGCATACACAAAAGGCATGGGACACTTAAGCCTTAGAATGAAAGGATATGAGCCTTGTCACAATGCAGACGAAGTAATTGAAAAATTTGCTTATAACCCTGACGCAGACACACTAAACCCATCAGGTTCGGTATTCTGCTCACACGGTTCAGGTATAAATGTAACATGGGACGACGTTTTTAACCACATGCACATTGAGAGCGTGCTTGCACAGCGAAATAAATTTTCGGGTGATAACGAATATGATTTATCAAATAATACTAAACGCTCAGGCAGAACCGTATCAGATGAAATTCTCGGCACTGAGGAGGTCGATGCCATACTGCACCAGACTTATTATGCAAACAGTCGAAAGGACAATACGTCAAAAAAGCGCAGTCACGGTAAAAAAATAATACAATCCCCTGACTTTGCCTACAAAGGTAAAGAAACAACTGTAAATGACAGAATACCTTATCTCTTAGTTGACGGTTACAACATAATTTATGCCTGGAACGAACTAAAGGAGCTTGCGGATATCAATATGGATTCAGCAAGAGGCCGCCTTATGGACATTTTATGCAATTATCAGGCCATGACTAAATGCAGCCTTATTGTTGTATTTGATGCTTACAGGGTTAAAGGACATGACACAGAAATATACGATTACCACAATATACATGTGGTCTTCACAAAAGAAGCAGAAACCGCAGACCAATATATAGAAAAATTTGCACACGAAAATGGCAGAAAATATTATATACGGGTGGCAACCTCCGACGGACTCGAACAAATAATAATAAGGGGTCAGGGCTGCCATCTCGTATCTGCAAGAGAATTTGAGCAGGAAGTTCTTTCTTTAGAGGAACAACTTCGTGTAAATTATAATCTGTAAAAAATTTCTTATATCATAAAATAATAGTATGGCAGCAGCATTTTAGACATATATTCTGCTGCCGGTATTATATTTGCAATATTGATAAATACCGGGCAAAAGAAAATACAAGCCAGCGCAAAAACAGGTATCAGCGACACAAAAAGTTTTTCACTTTTTATAAAAAATGTCAGAACTGCAGTAAATACTATTACCGCAAAATCATATACCAACATTTTCAAAACTTCCAACGGAAATGCACCTGTTCCTGTAATAAGCATTGCAATTACAGCCGACACAGAAAACAAAATTACAGGAACCGATATATAAAGCCAGCGGCTTAATCTTTTTAGTCTCCCGGTCAGTGCCAAAAATACTCCGTCATTTTTGTCTGACAACCACCACACTCCGCCATACAGCCCCGATATAAATACAAGTATCACAAGCACTCCTTTTATCGGGAACACCGTAGCCTTAGCTTTTAACTGTGTTGTACCGCCATCTGCATCAAGCATTTCAAAGTTTACCTTAAACGTATCTTTTCCTTCACCGTAAACTTCATAATTATTTTCTACTATCTCAACTGCACTCTCCCTTACATTTTTAAACATTTCCTCCTGACGAATATAATCCGCTGCAATATTAACGGCATATGCCCTGAGAAGCTGTGAAAAAAATATCTCATTAGTGATTGCATAAACATAATTTGATTTACCCTTAAGAAGCTTTACACAGCCGTTATATTTTCCCAAATTGAGTTTATCCGTAAGATTTTTTGAAATAACATAACCATGCAAAGTTTTACCCTCTGCTATGTCAGACTTCAGCTTAGAAAGGTCTGTTTCCTTATAAAATTCAACGCTGTATGAATTTTCCAAAAGAAGCCTTGCCGTCTTTATGGCTGTTTCGTCCTCATCCTCCAAAATAATTGCGACACGCATTTCATTATTATCTGTCATGGCAGGAAGCTTGGTACATATAAAACATACAGCAGGCATCCCAAGCAGAAAAGCAATCATAATCTTTGATTTAAGCTGACTTTTTATAAGAAGGCGCAGCCATAATAAAAATTTCTTCATAATCACACCTCCCGGCTTCTGCAAATAATTTTTTCAACTGCTGCCGAAAGCGCCAGAAATAACGCCGAATACGCCAGATTAACCAAAACAGCATCGATGCTGACACCACCTGCAATAATCTGTCCGCACAGCTTAAAATACCAGTATGTCGGTAAAACACGCCCCACATCAGCCAACATTTCAGGAAGCATTGATACAGGAACAAAGCAGCCTGACGCAAACATCATAATAAGTGACAAAATAAAAATGAGTATTACTCCTGTAACTGCCTTATCCGATATTTTCAATATAAATCCTGCAAATGAAAATACGGAAATCATCAAAAGACCTATGCATAAAAAACTCACAAAAAAGCCTGTCAATGCCGTATCATTCATGATTTCATAGACGCTGTCCGCTTCCGGATTTCCAACAACCGTAAAAAAACTTCCCATCTGTGAAAATCTCATTACCGAAAGACACCCGAATAAAAACACTATTCCAAAAACTATCCAATATACCAATGAAACTCCTATGACCTTAAAACAATGCCCGCTGCCCTGTGCCACTCCACTTCTTTTCAAAGCTCTCTCAAGCACAATCCCGTCTGACTTAAATATTCCGACACATGTTATTGAGCTTAATAACAGCACCATAACAATGGCTGTTGAAGCATAATACTGCGGCACTGTAAAATTATCTTCAGTTCTTATGTCTACAGATTCAAAATATACATTTCTGTCAAGCGCATAGGCCAGATATTTCGCATTAAGATAGGCTTCCGCCTTAAACTGCGCTCCATTTTCAAGTACAAAAGTACTGCACACATCATCTACAGCATAAATTCCTGCCTGCACCGTACTTAAATCAGAAGCCGCCGCCCTTATAAGGTCCATGAACATTTCAGATGATGTTGTAACACCACTCTCCTCATATATAATTCTCGCCGGTCTGTTCTCACCTGTAAGAATTGAGCTTATAAATTTCTCAGGAATAACTATAACTGTTCCTACTTTAGCTTTTGACAAATCTTCTATAGCTTCATTTTCACTGTCAAACATAACAAATTCGCACTTTTTGTTTACTGCCTCTACCTGGCTTAATGCTTCAAATGCCTTTTTTATGTAACGCCCCTCAAAATCAGCTTCCTTTCCTTCAGATATGACAACTGCCACACTCAATTTATCCGGCTGTGAATTTTTCATTGCGACACTCCCCATACCTGCAGCCGCAAATGCCATAACTGCTGCAAATGCAACCGTCCCCGCAATAATTGCCGTTACTGACAAAAATACTGATTTTATCTGAAGTTTAAAAAACATTAAATATTTTTTCATATTTCTCTCCAAGCTCTGACGCTTTACCATCTTTTAACAGATACATTCTGTCACACAAAGACAATTCTCCCTCCTCATGACTCGTTATAATAACCGTTCCGCCATTTCTCATATAATCTTTAAGATATTTCTTTATATCAGACTTGCACACGATATCAAGCGCGGCTCCGGGCTCATCAAGAATAAGAATCTCGGGATTTTTGGCAAGTGCACACACAATACTCAGACGCTTCTTCATTCCTCCGGAAAGCTTATCTGCTCTTGTATAAATATACTCATTCAACCCAAAATAGGAAATAATCCCATTTGTCAGATCATCGTTCAAATTTCTTGCACTGTCGCAATACCAGAATTTCAGATTATCAAGCACTGTAAGTTTAAGCATAAGCGGATTTTCCTGCGGAACATATCCTATAACCTCATCAAAAATCCTGGATTTTTTTCCTGTATCAATACCATTTATAAATACCTTGCCCTTATCGGCTTTCATGCTTCCTGAGAGTATACTAAGAAGGGTTGATTTGCCGCAGCCGTTTACCCCGATAATACCTACGCACTCACCCTTTGATACATTTATAGAAACTGAGTCCAGCACCTGCTTTTTCCCATATTTCTTGGAAATTTCCTTTACCTCCATAATATATGACATATTAACCTCCATTCCGCAGTCACACCCTTAAAAATGATTTCAACGAATTTATACTGTAACACCGCTTTTTTTCAAAAAAATTGCTATACTGTTCATAATTTGTATATGAATGTTCAAACTGTCTTGAATATAGATGTGCCATATCAATCTGTTCATGTTTACTTAACGTGCCTGCGTTTTTATGCCATACACACACATCCAAATGCTTTAATACTATATATCCGACAAGCGCATTTTTTACCTTTAAAAGCAAATTGTAATCATAGACTGAATCAAGAAAATATCTGAAAGTGTAATACATAAGAAGCTGCCTATATTCAAAAGTTCTTTTCTCATAATATGTATCAAATTGTGCAATACATTTTTTATAATATTCCTCTCCGCCGGAATTCTCACAATTTTCCATAAATTTCTTTTGTATCTTAAGGCACTTATACCAGTCCTTATTAATAACTTCCATACCTTTAAACTCTTCAAAATACTTATCTATCTTAGAGTATCCTAAATCACTTCCAGCTGCTTTATCAAGAATTTTTCTGCAGTAATCCTTTTCAAGAAAGGCATAAACCACATTTTCTATTAAATAATCCTTTTCCTTATCCATGTGCTTTTGGATACGTGACGCAAATTCAAGCAAAAGATAACAGACCTCATCCACGGTAAAATCTTCATCCTGTATTATCTTATATGCAGCTTCTCTCGCCCTCAAAAGCTGCATGTATAAATATCCGTCAATATCGTTATAAGACGTAACCGTCTCTCCGTCATCTTCAATATCAAATGTAAGCTTCTTATTATAATTAAATATAAGCTCGCCTGCAGTTATACATGATGGAGCTATCCCTATTTCCCTCACATTTCCGTATTCATTTATAAACCTCGGAAACTCGGCACATGTCTCGCAAAGTTTATCCTCTCCAAGCTCGGTATATAAGTCGCATAAGTTTTCATCATTTAAAAATGGGCACCTTCCGCCCTCTTTAAGCGTAAAAGTACACCCTCCGTCATCTGATGCAACCATAACGCTTTTCAATCTTTTTCCGAACTTGCCCTTAACCTTTTTATAATACCCATAAGATTTTTCATCAACATCAACATCCCAGCCTGCGCAGCATGTATCAGTGCAATCCCCTGCAATACATTTAAAATCTTTATAATAATGCGGTGTCCTTATCTTCATTTTTTCACTACTCCTAATTCTTAAGCAGATTTTTAATTTTTCCTGCTGCTACCTATAATTTAACAATGTTGAAATAATATTACAACTATTTCATGAATAATCATTGTTCAAAATTACATTTTGATGTATAATATACAGCAATATACATTAGAAAGGATAATATTTATGCAAACTATTAATCGCAGGCACAATTTCAGACGCAGTATTATCAGTGTTCTTCTCATAATAATGTGCACTTTACCGATAGTTTCACTTACAGGGTGCAAGGCCAAAGTTCCTGAAAATACTGTTTTTTCAGTAGATGACCTTACCGGTAAGGCTATCGGCGTACAGTTAGGAACCACCGGTGATACTCTCGTAAGTGATTATGAAGGAGATGAAGCAGGCACTAAGGTCGAACGTTTCAGCAAAGGGTCAGATGCAATTCAGGCATTAAAGCTTGGCAAGCTTGACGCTGTCGTTATAGATGTTCAGCCTGCAAACGAATTTGTTAAGGTAAATAATGACTTAACTATTCTTGAGGAGGATTTTGTTGAAGAGGATTATGCTATATGTATAGCTAAAGGAAATGACAGCCTTACCGCTTCAATAAACGAAGCTCTTGATGCACTTTCAGCAAACGGAACTATTCAGAAAATTCTCGACAACTATATCGGTGAAAATTTAGGAAAAAATCCTTATGTATCACCTGAACACACAGATCGAAGCAACGGTACCCTCACAATGGCTACAAATGCTTATTTCAAACCTTATGAATACTATGAAAACGGACAGGTTGTCGGTATCGATGTAGATATAGCTACAGCTATTGCAGATTACCTCGGAATGTCACTCAAAGTAGTTGACATGGATTTTGACTCCATAATTACTGCTGTTTCAACTGGTAAAGCTGATTTCGGTGCAGCCGGAATGACAGTTACAGAGGAACGTCTTAAAAACATTAATTTCTCAAATACATACACAACCTCAAAGCAGGTAGTTGTTGTAAGAGATAATGAGGCAATAGCTAATCAAAGCAGCTTTATCGAGAAATTCAAAAATGACTTTATAGAAGATAACCGTTATCAGTATATCCTTACAGGTCTTAAAAATACTCTTATTATAGCTTTATTTGCAGCTATAATCGGTATAATCATCGGTTTCCTTGTAGCTGTTGTCCGCTCAAGCCATGATAAGACAGGCAACATGAAAGTATTAAACTTTATATGCAGTCTTTACCTCACAATAATACGTGGCACTCCTGCAATGATACAGCTTCTTATTATTTACTATATCATTTTAGGATCTGTAGATATTAATAAAATCTTTGTTGCTATTCTTGCATTCGGTATAAATTCCGGTGCTTATGTAGCTGAAATATTCCGTTCGGGTATAATGTCTATTGATAACGGACAGTTTGAAGCTGCAAGAAGCCTCGGACTTAACTACAGACAGACCATGATAAAGGTTATTCTTCCGCAGGCATTTAAAAATGTACTTCCTGCACTTGCCAACGAGTTTATAGTACTTCTTAAAGAAACATCTATAAGCGGTTATATAGGATTAAACGATCTTACACGAGGCGGAGATATTATAAGAAGTATTACATACGACGCAATGCTTCCTTTATTCGGAGTAGCTGCTGTTTACCTCACTCTTGTAATGATTTTATCATCTTTAGTTAAAAAACTGGAAAGGAGATTAAGAAGCAATGAACGCAGATAACACAAATTATACAGACAGCAATGTAATAATAGAAGTCAAAGGACTCAAAAAAGTCTTTCATAATCACGTTGTTTTGGAAAATATCAACACAACAGTAAGCAAAGGCGAAGTTATTGCAATTATCGGTCCTTCAGGCTGCGGTAAATCAACATTTTTACGTTCTTTAAATATGCTTGAAACTCCTACTGAGGGTCATATCCTCTTCCACGGAACAGATCTTACTGACAAAAAGGTTGATATAAACAGTATACGTGAGAAAATAGGAATGGTTTTCCAGCACTTTAATCTTTTTCCAAACATGACTGTTCGTGAAAACATTATGCTTGCGCCTGTTCAGTTAAAGTTGATGACAAAAGATGAAGCATTTAAAAAAGCTGATGAGCTTTTGGAGAGAGTCGGATTAAAAGAAAAAGCCGACGCATATCCTGACATGCTCTCCGGCGGACAAAAACAGCGTATTGCGATTGCAAGAGCTCTGGCTATGAACCCTGAGGTAATGCTCTTTGATGAACCGACATCAGCGCTTGACCCTGAAATGGTCGGTGAAGTTCTTGCAATCATAAAAGAGCTTGCCGAATCCGGCATGACTATGCTTATAGTTACACATGAAATGGGATTTGCAAAGGAAGTGGCCACACGCTGCATGTTCTTCGCAGACACAAAAATCATGGAGGAAAATGAGCCTAAGGCTTTCTTTGAAAACCCTCAGACACCAAGATTAAAAGATTTCCTTTCAAGAGTTTTATAAACATAAAAAAAGACATACCCGGTATTATTTAAGATACTTAAATCTCTTATAATAAACCGGATATGTCTTTTTAATTTTTAGCTTCGCTTTTAAGCTTCTTTCTGTTTAATATCATAATTAAAGCTCCGCCTGCCACAATCAATATTGAAATAAACTGAGATGTAGATAAAAATCCTATCTCACCTCGATAATCATTTCTTAAAAACTCTATTAAAAATCTTCCAACTCCATATACAAACATATATGTACAGCCTATATCTCCTGCAACATGCCCATACTTCAAAGATTTCTTCGCTCCCTTAAAAACTATATCTGCAAGAACAATAAGAACTATTACAATCACAAAATCACCAACAGCTGATATAAGCTGTGTCGGAATTAATTTAATTCCTGAAGGAGACATACTTTCAGGCGGAAATACAACGCCAAACCACGAATCCGTCTCACGCCCGTAACAGCAGCCTGCAAGAAAACAGCCTATTCTTCCAAAACCCTGTGCTAGTGCTATTTCAGGCATAATAAGGTCGAAATACTCCATAAAAGATAACTTTTTAATATGGGTATAAAGCCACCCGACAAAAACTCCTGCAATAACGCCTCCATACAATACAAAACCTGACGAACCCAGTACTGCAAGAGGATCCTTTAAAAAGTCGCCAAAATCTACTATAACATACAGCAGCTTAGCTCCGAGAAAGCCGCATAAACCAGCAAGAATCGCAATATCTATGACAGCCTCATCAGACATCTGCTTCTTTTTGGCCCGATAGCACCCCAGAAACAATGCCGCAATAAAGCCTATTCCAATCATTAATCCATAACCATGTACAGACAATCCGCCTATTTTAAATAATTCCGGTCTCATTAACTTAGTCCTTTCTTTAAAGTATATTTACTAATTAATCCCCAACATATGATACGCTTCGTAAAGCCTTTCCTTAAACTGTACAAAAAAGTCTTTATCAAAATTATATCCTGTCATATAGAACGTTTTTAAGGTATACATGCATATAGTCTTAACCTGCGTAGCCGCAAGCTGACTGTCAGATGTCTGCATACACTCATTTATTGCCGCGCTTATTCTTTTTATGTACTTATGCCATAAGACTACATACTCATCATACTCTTTAATATTATCGCAATCAATCCACTTTTTTACTTTTATTTTCGATAAATTACTCTTCTTACACTGACCTGTCTGCAGTATATAATGAAATGTCTCCTCATCAGCCCAGTATCTTCCAAGCGGAAAAAGTCTGCACATAGCAGGTCGTGCGCCATGTACCGTGCACCTTTCTTCTTCATTTAAAAATGCACATCCGCCTGTCTTTTCATCCATCTTTAAATTCGGCAGCAAGACATCATCGACTTTATTTATAGCAATTTTATCCGCAAGAAGCTGCTCAAATGTTTGTCCAAGATGCTTCTCAAGTCTGTATACATCATATGGATCAAGTACTATAGTATCTCCCATTCCGTAGCAGCACTTTGTCGTACATCCGCTGCAGCCGGCAGTGTCTGCCTTTACAAGATCATTCAGATCATATAGTCTGCCATCCGAAATTTCCTCAAGACTGCAATTTCTAATCATGCTCCGTCACTCCATTCTTAGCGCATATATCATTTAAACAGCATTCCTTACAAAACGGTTTTGTTCTTGCAGTACATACAATTCTGCCATGCTCGACAAATCTATGGCATAGGTCACTGCCCTCCTCTTTCGGAACGATCTTTAAAAGCGCCATTTCCACTTTCTTCGGTTCTTTTATATCTTTAACAAGTCCTATTCTGTTAGAAAGTCTTATACAATGCGTATCAGTCACTATAGCAGGCTTACCGAAAACATCTCCCATAATAAGATTCGCGCTTTTTCTTCCAACTCCCGGCAAAAGCAGAAGTTCGTCAAAATCATCCGGCACTTTATCATCATACTTTTCATGCAGCATCTTCATACATAAGCTTATATCACGTGCCTTACTCTTCCCAAGACCGCATGGTCTTACTATTTCTTCTATATCATTCACATCAGCCGATGCCAGCGACTCTATTGATGGATATTTTTCAAACAATCCCGCCACAACCACATTCACTCTGGCATCAGTGCACTGTGCTGCAAGCCTGACACTCACAAGGAGCTTCCATGCCTCGTCATAGTCTAGTGTGCAGCCGGCATCCGGATATTCTTTCTTTAATCTATCTATTACCTCAAGTACTAATTGCTTCTTAGTCATAAATCTTTACCCACTGTTAAAGGTTTTCTATAATCTTTGTACAACCACAGGAAGTGCACTGAGGGTATCGATTCTGCGCCCCTCGTTAGTCTCAAATGCGTTCAGCATTGTGTCCGCAACAACCTGTGATACTTTTGTAATATAATTATAATCGCTTGAAAATCCATGCACATCTGAATTAAGATATTCGTTATGTGTCTTCTCTATCCAGTCGCACAATTTCTTCGCTGATGTTATATCTATGTCATTTTCAGGCAAATTATCATCTAAAGCACGAATATATGAACAAAAATCAACTTCATACACGCAATGCTGTGCAAGCGTTCCATCATAAATATTATTATGCGGATACGTAAAATAATCCTCTATATAATGAAGTGCATATCCGAGCTTAAGATATGAGCGCCAGTTCATAGCTCCCCACTGCTCCAAATTATAAAGCTTCTTGCATGTTTTCTCTATTGTTGCATCCCATGTATGCCCTACATAATATGTATGCACAAGCAAATCTGGCGTAATACTTCCAAGTAGCAGCCAGAATTTACCTGCTGCAGAAAGGTTAGTTGACAATCTCTTTGTAATCTTAATATGACTTATTTTATTCATCATTTACTCCAAAATATAAAAACCACACACCAAGTTACCGATTAAACAGATTTAACCAAATAGCATTATAACACTATAGCTTAATTATCTCAACTTAATTCCAGCAAAGTATCAATAAGTTTTATAAGTTTTTTAAAATCAATTGGTTTTGACAAATATCCGCTCATTCCACACCTTTTCGCTTCTTTCTTATCCTCATAAAAAGCATTTGCAGTCATTGCAACCACAGGTATATTTCTTATATCATCCCTGTCCATCTGCCTTATTTTTGTTGTAGCAGCATATCCGTCAAGCACAGGCATTTTTATATCCATAAGTACTATATCATAATAATTTTTATCACTTTCTGACAGTTTTTCTATTGCTATCATTCCGTCTGCTGCCTCTTCAACCTTAAATCCTGCTTCCTTTAAAAATACTCCTGCAATCTCCCGGTTCATATCGTTATCCTCTACAAGCAGTACTCTCTTATCCGTTCTGCTGTCTTTTCTTTGAAGAACAGACTCATCACAATCAAATTTTGAACCCTCAACTATATTATTAACTATATGTTTACGTTTTCTTAAATTTATGCGTATTATAAACTTGGTACCGCTTCCTTCCTGACTCTCCACACTAATCTCACCACCCATAAGTTTTAACATATTCTTTGTTATTGATAGGCCAAGACCTGTTCCTGCAATTTTACTTTCAGTAGAATCCTTTTCTCTTTCAAAAGGATCAAAAATATAAGTAAGAAACTCTTTGGATACTCCTATACCATTATCAGCTATTATAAATTCGTATCTTCCATAATTCTTTTGGAAGCTTTCAAGTTCATGAAGACTTAATGTAACCTGACCGCCCTCTGCTGTATATTTTATTGCATTGCCTAAAACATTTATCATAATCTGTTCTAATTTCAGTTCATCAACATAAACATCCGCTTCCTTTATCTGCTCAATATCCGTCACCAGATTTATATTTTTGCTTTTTGCCTGATTTTTGGTCATATCAACAAGATCGTTTATAAGCTTTAACAAATTACACTGTTTTTCCCTTATCTTCATTCTTCCGCTTTCTATAAAACTCATATCCAGAACATCGTTTATAAGCTTCAAAAGATGTTCGCTTGACATTCCTATTTTTTCAAGACATGATCTCACATTATCCTCATCATTAATATTTGCAAGAGCTATATTTTTATAACCGATAATTGCATTCATAGGCGTTCTCATATCATGCGACATATTTGATAAAAATTTGCTTTTTGCTTCATTTGCACGTTTCTCCCTTTCCATCGTTTCTTTTAACTTATCATTTAAATTCTGCTCTGCATTAAGCTTTGCTTTCTCCTCCAATTTTATTCTTGATATATCTACAATCTGCAAAGACTGTATTACAAGTGTTGATGTAATTCCTATTATAATAACAATTCTTTCCGGAAACATATTGAATCCGAAATTCACACCTTCTATTACAAACGCAAGCGTCATAGGTACAAAACCTAAAAATACAAATTTAAGTTCATAATTTTTCCGGCTGATAATTTCATTTATTATACACATAAACATTACTATAATTACAGGCACCGCCACAATAATAGTATATCCGTAGCTTATATACACATCACCTATGCCTAAAAGCTGAAATGCCATCATAAGACAAAGGTTAAGCACAAGAATGATATTGCACACAAAAATCACTTTTTGCGGTTTTGAACTTTCAATATAATTTAACATATGGCATCCCCATACTATCAGCACAAGATGGAGCGGCATAACCCACACAAGATTGCAGACTATTGGATTTTTGACTATAACAGGCAAATATATGGAAACTTCATTTACAAATAAAAGGAAAGCTGCTGCCAGTTCAAAAAAGAACAACGAAAGCCCTGCCTTTGTGGTTGCTTTATGATTCAGCTTATGGCTTAAGTAAAATGATATTGAAAATATTGCCATGACAACAATCCCCAAAAATATAAGAATCATCCTGCCGCACTTTGCATCAACAAAATCATACATCGCATAGCCTTTTCCGCTGCACATCTGTCCAAACAACACCTTATAAGCATCAAGCGATCTCGTTCCGTAATAATTTCTTATCTTAATTTGTATATGATCTGATGTCCTGATACCCTTATTTTCAACAAAGCCAACTGCCATTCCCGGTGCTTTTGAAAATGAAGGATAAGTTCCTGGCATGCCAAAATCATAAACATTTTTTCCGTTTATTCTGACTTCTATTGATAAATTATTTACGAACAAGAATAGCATTTCATCAACCGGAATATCCTCTGCTACATGTCCGCGTATAATGACATTATCATATTCTGTTAAATTTTTAAGCGAATTTTTGTCGAGATTTTCCCAATTAACGCCGTCATAACTGTATTTGCCTGTGATATCGACCGGCTTCAGCTCACCACGCGGCTTAACATCATATCCAAATGATATAATACTCATTATTCCAATTAATGCGGCAAGCACAATAATTGATGATATCAAAACCACTTCCAATTTTCTTCTTTTAAAGAATTCGTCCATAATAAGTTACCTTCATTTCCTAATTTAGTCTTATAATCTTATTTTCCGGGTAATTATAGCATTTTAATAATATACATGGTATAATGTACGCGAACACGACGAACCGAGCGGCTGCGAGCAGACATCTGCCGCTGTCAAAAACAGCTCACTGATTCTATTTCTATTACGCCGCTAATGCGTCTATTATCTGAGAGGGGACCTGCGTATGAAAATAAAAAATACATTTGCTATAAAAAATATAAATAACAAAACTTTCTTAATTCCTTTCGGACAGTCTGTCGCCGCACAACAACGTGCTTTGGAATTAAACAGTACAGGTGTTTTTATATGTAACGCCTTAAAAAATGACTTGTCAGATGACGAGCTGCTGTCTCTAATCATTAATGAATACCATCCTGACAATGAAGATATTAAAAATATTGCAGCAGATATACGCAGCTTCCTTCAGATTTTAAAGGCATACAATACACTTGAATGTAATGACGATACATTTTTTATTCCGACCGGTATCCCTTTTATCCAATACATGAAAATAGCCGGTATAACCATAAAGCTTACTGCACCAAAAGCACTTATTCATCCTGACTTTGAAAGCTTCAAAATCGACGAAAAAGATATTGATAATAACAGTGCATCTGAAGTTACCTGTGCAGATTTATGTATTGACGTCACCGATTGTATGAGCCCGATTAAACCCACCGGAAATATATTAATTCGCAGCGAAGAACTCATGATTATTGATTCCCACAGCGAATATATTTGTATTTACCTTAATTGTAACAGATTAAAAGAGTGGCATTTGTCGAAAAATCTGCAAAATTGTAAAATTTTTTGCTCTGATGTCGACTTTTGTGCCAGAGATGAACTTTTTAATGCAATAAGAATGATTTTCCTTGTAAAAGCACAATCGAAAAATCTGTTTGCAATACACTCATCATCACTTCTTTACAATAACAAGGCATGGCTTTTTTCAGGCCATTCGGGAGCCGGAAAAAGCACGCATACATCTCTTTGGAAGCAGCTTTTTAATACGCCTCTGATAAACGGTGATTTAAACCTTATCGGAATAAAAGACAACAAACCGACAATTTACGGCATTCCGTGGTGCGGCACATCACAAATTTTTGACAACAAAACTTATCCTCTCGGCGGCATCATATTTTTAAGAAAATCAGACTGTGATGAGATTATTGAACCTGAAAATCACAAAAAGATACTTGCTATAATGAGCAGACTTATATCCCCATCATGGACTATTGAAATGATGGAGAAAAATCTTGCTTTTTCAGAGCAGTTGTTTAACCTTATCTTCACCGCAAATCTGAAATGCACAAAAAACACATCAGCGGCAATTACCGCCAAAAAAAGCATAGACTCTTATTTAGAAAATAACGGAGACCTTAGTTAATATGAATTTTATAAAACATATTTTGAAGCGCATAAAAGAGGGCATGTTAAAAAAAATGTGGCTTGAAACAAAATGGATATACGGTTATGCCAGACAATACTGGAAGCAGATAATTATATACACATTAATTGGCCTTGGCGGCACTGTCTTAGGTTTTACCGCAAGCATTATTTCAAAGGATCTTGTAGATATTATCACAGGACACCAGACAGGTGCACTGCTTACAACTTTCTGTCTGATGATTGGCTTTAATATAGGAAATCTTATTGTCAACCAGCTGTCAAATTACATATCAAGCTGGATTTCTATAAGAGTTAACAACGAAATAAAAGCAGACATTTTTGAAAAAATTCTTATTACAAAATGGGAACCGCTTACACAATATCACACCGGAGATTTGCTTACACGCTGGAGTACCGATGCTTCCTCAATCGCAGACGGTGTATTAAACTGGATTCCAAATCTTATTATAAATATTTTTAAATTTATCGCAGCATTCGCCATTGTCATCTACCACGATGCAACCTTTGCGATTTTTGCCTCCATAGGTATGCCGGTCAGCCTGATTATGTCAAGAACGCTCATGCGTCGCCTTGTTAACAACAATGAGCGAAGTGCGGCAATGAACGCCAAAATGTCCGGCTTTAACCAGGAAGCATTTTCCAATATACAGACAATCAAGGCTTTTGACATGATTAAGCTCTATGGAAAACGTCTGCGTGATTTACAGCATGAATACCTGAATATGAAAATGGATTTTCAGAAAATGTCTGTAATGACATCATTTATAATGACTATTATCGGATTTATAGTAACCTACAGTTCATACGGATGGGGAATATACCGCGTCTGGAGCGGTGCAATAAGCTATGGTACAATGACACTGTTTTTATCATTATCAAGCCAACTCTCTGCAACGTTAAATACACTGGTAGGTCTTGTTCCCACTGCCATATCACTTACAACCTCCGCTGGCAGACTTATGGATATACTTGATATGCCGCGGGAAAATTATCAGGCTTCCGACAGCGTATCAGAACTATATAATAAATACTATTCAGACGGAATAAGCTTAAAAATTGACCATATCAAATATTCATATATGAATGGTTCCACTGTTTTTGAAAATGCTTCTATAGAGGCACATCCTCACGAGGTTGTCGGTCTCGTAGGACCTTCAGGCAAAGGAAAAACCACAATGCTCAGGCTTATCCTTGCACTTGCCGATGTCTGTGAGGGTGAAGCTTATATATATGGCGGCAGCGACACTGCTTCCCGGATTGACATATCACCTTCCACAAGAAAGCTTTTTTCTTATGTTCCTCAAGGAAACACTATGTTTTCAGGAACTATCGCCGAAAATATGAGAAATGTAAAGCAGGACGCTACAGACGAAGAAATAATACAGGCGCTGAAATTAAGCTGTGCATGGGAATTTGTTCAACATCTGCCTCTCGGAATAAACAGTATGATAAAAGAACGCGGCGGCGGTTTCTCTGAGGGACAGGCACAACGCCTATCGATTGCAAGAGCGCTCCTTAGAAAGTCACCTATTCTTCTGCTTGATGAAGCCACCTCCGCGCTTGACGTGGCAACTGAACGAATGGTACTTAAAAATATAATGTCCGACAACTATCCGAGAACATGTATTGTCACAACGCACCGCCCGACTGTACTTAACCTTTGCAAACGTGTATATTCAATAGATAATAAACAATGTATCATACTTGATGAAAAAGATATTGAAACAATGATAAATAATTTTTAGTACAACTTGCAAATAGGGAATTTCATCGAAATTTCCTCGTATTACACAAAAAGTAACCCCTGTGTCAAATTGATATGTACCCGTAATCCCGAGTACATATCAATCCCTTATCTGACACAAGGGTTACTTTTAGAAAGGTGGTTTCCGAAAATAACTTATATTTATTAATTTGGTTCGTCTGTCATCCACGCGCCTGTAATCACAAGTCCATCCTCAGCACTTACCGTAACATCACCAAGTCCGATATTATCCTTAGGATTGTTCCAGTAACTATAATCAATAGCTATCTGAGTTCCAGCAGAAGAACCTCTTAATGTTCCGCTTGAACCCTGATATTCTACAGGCATGTTAAATGATAAAAACAATGTCTGCTTACTGCATGAATGGGTTGTGTCATGCTTTGCATCAACCTGTATTCTGTAAATATTGTTAGCCTGCTGATGAATTCTTGCTGTTACCGTATAACAACCGCTTGCTGCATATACACCCTCAACCGTCTCATCCAATTCTACCAAAACCGGTTTCTCATAACTACTCATCTGAAAAAAGTCCCCCTTTAATCATAAAATTAAAATATTCAGGGTTTTAAAACACCCTAATTGTGATTTCAAGTAACTAAAATATCCAGCCTATGCAATTAGTATACCCTTTACTTTAAGCAAAAGTCAATGTATACTTTTTACAAAAGACAAATTTCATATTTGTATATTTTTCCTATAATATGTAAAATCAGTTCCACCACTCTTTAGGTATATTTTCCCTGTCAATAAGACAGTTTATTTCATGTGATAAAACTTTCTTTGTAACTTCAAACAACTTATTTGCATCACACAGTATACACTGTGCATCACCAAACATAACTCTCTTTGCAGCGCCTGTCTCAAAAAATGCCTCGCTCAATTTCTCGAAGCTCTCAGATATATGCTCTGTATGTTTATTAAAATGTCTGTACATCAAAACCTCTTTTAAATTTCCATTCGGCATTTTAATCTTAAAGTGTGCGGGCTTCTGCGTAAATCTTTCTGGTACATCTAACACTTCCTCAACAGCATGAATAAACGTATTTTTCACATGATTTACACCTAAAAGCAAAATTTTTGCATTGACATTTCTTAATCTGTCCCAGCAGCCTCCAGGTGTACAAGGCGTATTACATTCTTCTTCTCCTAATATATATTCGCATGCAGGCATATTATATGAAACATTTCTTCCAAAAGCAGCTATACTGTGTGTCGGGTGAAGTGAACGCACAACGCCCGGCTTTTTAAGAAACACATTCGGAATTATTCCCACACATGCAGGCTCTTTATCAGGGTCAAAGACATCATGCTCTTCCCCCATCTGTGCCCATGTATGCGCAGGCGTCATAAACAACCCGTCACTTAAATATTCCATAAACGCATCAACTACAGTATCAGCCCCGCCATCTGTCTGTCCTATTGATTTCATTGAAGAATGTAGCATAAGCACATCAGTATTTTTAAGTCCCATTTTTTCCATATCATTTATAAAATCTTCTTTATAATACATTGCATCTCCTTATTGACATATAAATTTTGATTACACACCATAAAATCAGCGATTATACTGCAATTATACATTATCTGACAATGTATTTACAACCTTATTATTAAATAACATTTAGACTGCACTGCACAAAGCTTACAGATATTTTATATTGATAATATCATTACATTATCCATAATTTACTTTTTTATAAAACTTTCTCGATTTATTTCAAAAATTCCTTGTGATTTTTAAGAAACTATATATAATAATCTATAGAACAAAGGAGGATTATATTTATGCCAAAAAGAACAGATATTAACAAAGTACTTATTATTGGTTCAGGCCCTATCATAATCGGACAGGCTTGTGAATTTGACTATTCAGGCACACAGGCTTGTAAAGCTCTCCGTAAGCTTGGTTACGAAATTGTGCTTGTCAATTCAAACCCAGCAACCATTATGACTGACCCGGAAACTGCTGACGTAACTTACATTGAACCTCTCAATGTAGAAAGACTTGAGCAAATTATTAAAAAAGAACGTCCAGACGCACTCCTTCCTAATCTTGGCGGACAGTCCGGACTTAATTTATGCTCTGAGTTAAACAAAGCAGGAATACTTGATAAATATAACGTAAAGGTTATAGGTGTTCAGGTAGATGCTATTGAGCGTGGTGAAGACCGTATCGAATTTAAAAAGACAATGGAAGAGCTCGGCATAGAAATGGCCCGAAGCGAAGTTGCTTACACAGTTGATGAAGCTCTCGCTATAGCTGATAAGCTCGGTTATCCTGTAGTACTTCGTCCTGCTTACACAATGGGAGGCGCCGGCGGCGGTCTTGTTTATAATAAGGAAGAACTTGCCACTGTATGTGCAAGAGGTTTACAGGCCAGCCTTGTAGGTCAGGTTTTAGTTGAAGAATCTATCCTCGGATGGGAAGAACTTGAACTTGAAGTTGTCCGTGATGCAGAAGGCAACATGATTACAGTATGTTTCATTGAAAATATTGACCCTCTTGGCGTTCACACAGGTGATTCATTCTGTTCTGCTCCAATGCTTACCATTTCAGAGGAATGTCAGAAGCGTTTACAGGAACAGGCTTACAAAATCGTTGATTCAGTACAGGTTATCGGAGGTACTAACGTACAGTTCGCTCATGACCCTGTATCAGACCGTATTATAGTTATAGAAATCAACCCTCGTACTTCACGTTCCTCAGCTCTTGCTTCAAAAGCAACAGGATTCCCTATAGCATTGGTATCTGCAATGCTTGCAGCGGGACTTACACTTAAAGATATTCCTTGCGGAAAATACGGAACACTTGATAAATACGTTCCTGACGGAGATTACGTTGTTATTAAATTTGCACGCTGGGCATTTGAGAAATTCAAAGGCGTTGAAGACAAGCTCGGAACCCAGATGCGTGCAGTTGGCGAAGTTATGAGTATCGGTAAGACTTATAAGGAAGCCTTCCAAAAGGCTATCAGAAGTCTTGAAACAGGCCGCTATGGTCTTGGTCATGCAAAGAACTTCGACTCAATGTCTAAAGAGCAGTTGTTGAAACTTCTTGCAACTCCTTCAAGTGAACGTCATTTCCAGATGTACGAAGCCTTAAGAAAGGGTGCTACTATTGATGAAATTCACGAGATCACAAAGGTTAAAGCTTATTTCATAGAACAGATGAAAGAGCTTGTTGAGGAAGAAGAAGAAATTCTTAAATCAAAAGGCCACATGGTTTCAGACGAACTCTTGATAAAAGCAAAGAAAGACGGTTTTTCTGATAAATATATAAGCCAGCTTCTTGAAATTTCAGAAGACGAGGTAAGAAATAAACGTATCAGCTTAGGTATGGAAGAAGCATGGGAGGGCGTTCACGTAAGCGGAACTTCTGACAGTGCTTACTACTACTCTACTTACAATGGTACAGATAAGAACACAGTATCTGACGATAAGCCAAAGATTATGATTCTTGGCGGCGGTCCTAACCGTATCGGTCAGGGTATCGAATTTGATTATTGCTGTGTACACGCTTCATTGGCTTTAAAGAAACTCGGATTTGAGACAATAATAGTTAACTGTAACCCTGAAACAGTTTCAACTGACTACGATACATCAGATAAGCTGTATTTTGAACCGCTTACACTTGAAGATGTATTAAGCATTTATCATAAGGAAAAACCACTCGGTGTCATTGCACAGTTTGGTGGACAGACTCCGCTTAACCTTGCAGCCGAGCTTGAGAAAAACGGTGTTAAAATTCTTGGTACTTCTCCAAGCGTTATCGACCTTGCCGAAGACCGCGATTTGTTCCGTGCTATGATGGAAAAGCTTGAAATTCCAATGCCTGAATCAGGTATGGCAACTACTGTAGAAGAAGCTATCGCTATAGCAGACAAAATCGGCTACCCTGTAATGGTTCGTCCTTCATACGTTCTTGGCGGACGTGGTATGGAAGTTGTTTACGATGATGAAAGCATGACAAGTTATATGAAAGCTGCTGTCGGTGTTACACCTGACAGACCTATCCTTATCGACCGTTTCCTTAACCACGCTACAGAGTGTGAAGCCGATGCGATAAGCGACGGTGTACATGCTTTTGTTCCTGCAGTAATGGAACACATTGAGCTTGCAGGTGTTCATTCAGGTGATTCAGCATGTATAATTCCTTCAGTTCATATTTCTGAAGAAAATGTTAAGACAATTAAAGAATATACAAGAAAAATTGCAGAGGAAATGCATGTTAAGGGTCTTATGAATATGCAGTACGCAATCGAAAACGGTAAAGTTTTCGTTCTTGAGGCAAACCCAAGAGCGTCACGTACAGTACCTCTCGTTTCAAAGGTATGTAATATAAGAATGGTACCTATCGCTACAGATATAATAACTTCAGAGCTCACAGGAAGACCTTCTCCTATTCCTGCACTTAAGGAACAGTGCATTCCTAACTATGGCGTTAAGGAAGCAGTATTCCCATTCAACATGTTCCCTGAAGTTGACCCTGTATTAGGACCTGAAATGCGTTCTACAGGAGAAGTTTTAGGCTTATCTTCTTCATACGGCGAAGCATTCTACAAGGCTCAGGAAGCAACACAGTCAAAGCTTCCTCTTGAGGGTACGGTATTATTCTCTGTAAACAGAAAAGACAGAGCAGAACTTGCAGATGTTGCAAAGGTTTTCGCAGACAACGGATTTAAGATTGTTGCTACAGCAGGTAACTACGATGTATTGACAAAAGCCGGAATTCCTGCTACTAAGGTAAACAAACTTTCAGATGGTCGTCCTAATATACTCGATATGATTACAAACGGAGATATCCAGCTTATAATCAACTCACCGGTAGGAAAAGACAGTATTCACGACGACAGCTACCTGCGTAAGGCTGCTATAAAGGCAAAGGTTCCTTATATGACCACTATTGCAGCAGCCAAGGCTACTGCTGACGGTATTAACTACATTAAGGCTCACGGTGATGGCCAGGTAAAATCATTACAGGAGCTTCACAGCGAAATTCATGACAAATAAGAGCATAAACTCGTAGTTTGTTTTACGACATAGGTTTCCAAAAGATTTTCCTGTGTCACAAAAAAATATATCCCACACCTTTTAAAATAAAATGGTGTGGGATATATTTTTATCACAAATTTATGCTTTCTCTATCCGGTTCTTACGCTTATCTTAAGTTCGCTTCGTTTTCATGAAGTCTGAACTGATTTGAATTTAACACTTTCTTATATATCTTAACAAAATATACCAGCTCGGCGGCAGCTGTTATGCTCCAGGAAAATACATATAGCAGATACAATGACGTAATAGTTCCGAAATATGCAAATACTGTATATATCCATATCACACGAAATACGCATGAACCCAATGTAACTATAACGGTAGGTACAAAACTCTTTCCAAGTCCTCTTGAAGCCGCTATTGTACAATCCATAAAGGCCGAAACAGCATAAGAAAATCCCATAATTACAATCCTTTGCATTCCGGCATCTATAACTGCAGGATCGCTTGTAAATATCGCCAAAAACTGTCTTCCGAACAATATCAGCAAAAGGCCCATAATTGCACCTGTTCCAAATGAATATGCCAAACATATAAAGTAACTTTTCTTGATACGTTCCCTGTTTCCTGCACCATAATTCTGCCCTATAAAGCATGCACAGGCCGAATAAAATGCAGCCATAACATCGTATATCAAAGCATCTGAATTTGCTGCCGCAGAATTTCCGGCAACAAATGTAGCACTAAAACTGTTAACAGAGACCTGTACGAAAAGATTTGCAAGCTGGAATATTCCATTCTGTATGCCTGATGGTATGCCTATAGCAACTATAGCTTTTAATTTATCTTTACTGATTCTGAAATCTCTCCACTTCAGCGCATAATCTTCACCGCTTTTAAACAATGCTCTAATAACAAGAATTGCCGAAATATACTGTGATATTATACTGGCTATCGCAACACCGGCAACATCAAGCTTAAACACTACCACAAAGAGTATATTTAAGACAATATTTATAACACCTGCAGCTGAAAGATATGCAAGCGGCCGCTTTGTGTCGCCGACTGCACTTAAAACAGCATTACCGAAGTTATAAAGTGCAAGCGCAGGCATACCCATAAAATATATTGACAAATATATGGTTGCCTTATATATAAATTCTTCCTTTGTCTTAAGTACTGTCAAAATCGGACCTGCAAAAATCACACCTGCAAGCATAAGTAAAATTCCTATAGCTGCACAAACTAATGCCGATGTATGAACAGTCTCTTTAATATTTCTTTTATTTCTTGCTCCGACTGCATGGGCTACTAAAACATTAACACCACCCGTAACACCTATAAGTGCTGTTGTAAACATAGCCACGAGAATAGTTGTGGAACCTACCGCACCGAGTGATACCGGGCCCGCAAACTGTCCTACAACAGCTATGTCGGCCATGTTAAAAAATACCTGAAGCAAATTTGACAGCATCAAAGGCACGCTAAACCTGATTATCTGACTGCCAAGCTTTCCTTTTGTAAAATCTTTTTCAAACTTTTTCATAATCCAATTTCTCACAGATGCCAAGTTTAAATCAGCATCTTATGTATCTTATATATAATTAAATTTTAAAATGAGACATAAGCTGAACCATTGTCTCAACCTGTGCTTTCTGCTGCTGACTGACAGCCGCAGTCTCCTCTGATGTTGCAGAATTATTATCTACTATTGTTGATACCTCCGTTATTGCATCATTTATCTCATACATTTTATCGACGGAATCATTTAACATATTAACTATGTCTCCCATCTTTTTTGTACTTTGTTCAGTTCCTGTCATTACCTCGCTCATGGCACCAACAGTATCATCAGCCATACTTATGCCCTTATCCACTGCAGCTATTGTTGTCTCGATAAGTCCTGTTATCATTCCGACTGACTTCGCTGACTCTTCTGCCAAATCTTTAACCTGCTCCGCAACAACTGCAAAACCCTTACCTGCCTCACCGGCTCTTGCTGCCTCTATAGCAGCATTTAAAGATAAAAGATTAGTCTGAGAAGCTATATCCTCTATAGTACCGATTATAGAAACAATCTGCTCTGAACACTTGCTTATTTCACCTATAGCAAGTTTCAATTCCTCTACCTTTGCATTGCCCTCTTTAAGCGAATTACTTGCATGAGCTGAAATTTTAACTAATTCCTGAGCTTCTTTTGCATTTTCCTCAATCTGATCTGATATATGTGAAACAGCAGCCACGAGATTTGATACCTGTGATGCCTGAGATGTACTTCCCTCTGCAAGGTCCTGTGCTGCACATGCCATCTGCTCAGAACCGCCATCAATCTGTTCGGTCACACTTCTGAGAGTTTGGAAAGTCTCTTTCATTTTATCACTTATCTGAATAAGTGATGTTTTTATCTGTGTAAACTCACCTATATACTGACGGCTTATTTCAATGCGATAATCTCCTTCTCCCATCTGTGCTAACACATTTGCAACCTCTGCAATCATTTCCTGAAGATTTGTTTTCATGAAATTTATTGACTTGACCATAGTTCCAACTTCAGTACCATCTTCTTTTATATCTATATCATGAGTAAAATCTCCTGATGCCACATATTTCATCTGTTCAGAAACCTTCTTTATAGGCTGTAAAAAATCTTTGTATGAAAACTTCAATGTCCTATATAACTGAACTGCAACGTAACCAAATGATATAATAAAAATCAGTTGTGCAATATACATCTGAAGTTTAAGTCTTACATGCTCGGCTTTCAGCCTGTCCTGAACCTGCTCTTTAAGTTCTTCTATTTTCTTATTCGCTTCCGAGATTGTACTCTCATATCCATCACTGAATACAGCTTCCTGTGCAGATATTAAATCTCCTTTCTTAACGCTTTCCAGTGACTTCTTCTCAATTGACAAAACACTGTCGGATATGGAAGAAATCTCTTCCAATGCAGACAGTTCATCTTCTGTCAAGTTAATTTTTCCAAGTTGATCCAAAGCTTTTTCCCTGTTCTTATCGTCATTTAACTCTTTCATATATGTATCGTAATACTGATTATCAGCCTTAACTGCATAAACCTTAGCTGAAGATGTAAGCGTATTTGAAGCAATTCTGTACTGGTTAATCGCATTATTAAATGTATTTTCATCGCGATATCCGAAAATTGTCAATGTATTGGCTCTAATAGATACAGTTAAAAGTAAAGCACCTATAATAACAGCTGCTGCAGCCTGCTTTGTAAGCCTTTTAAGACGCGTCTCCTGACTTTTCACAACATTTTTTCCGCCATATGCTTTTTTATCATTCGCCTTTTCCTTTCCCATAAAATTTTACCTCCTGGATATTATTAATTACATCCCTCTCACAATTACTATTATGTTAATAATTATAGTACTATGGTACTATTGTTTCAACTATATTATTAATAATCTATTTAAAAACGGAGCCTCTCATTAATTAAAATATCTTAAATGAGACTGCTCCGTTTTGTTTGATTTTATTTATTTTTTATATTGTTGACTTTACGCACTGAGAATATTGCTGTTTTACCTGCTCCACCTTATTTTCTTCAGCTTCAGGTGTAGGATAATAACCTTTTGCATGCATAGTTTTAAACACATCCTGAGCAATATCATGCTCCTCTTTCAATATATGCATCATAGTCTGTCTTACATCCTCATGCACACACTCATTTGCATAAGTATTAAAATTTCCTGTACTTGCTTTCTGTGCCGCAAGTGCATCTCCCAATATTTCTTTTTCTGTATAAATTCCTGCCATAACTGCACCCCCTTATGATAACTTTGAATAAAGCTGGTTAAAATGCTTCTGATGTCTTTCCGAAATATCTGTCATCTCTTTTTTTAACTCAGTTGTTTCAGCATGTTCTGCAAGCATTTTAAACTTCTTCACAAGCAATTCCTCTTCTGATAATAAATCCTTTATTGAAGATAATTCCTTTTCAGATAACTGCGTCATCACATATTCCTCCCATTCATTAGTTATTGTCCTTTTATATGACAATACATTTTTATTGTTGTCCATTTCAAACAATTTTATTCAAAATTATTTATACCATAATGGTATAAATATTACCCACCTATATTGCTATATATAAGCGCTTAGGGTATAATAATATTAGTTATTATAGTATAGACAGGAGGCTAATGATGAAGAATTACTTAAAAAATCTTAAAGTATCGAAAAAATTAGGTTTCTCATATCTGATAATTTTGATTGCTTACATATTCTCAGTACTTATAGGCATTATAAGTATCTCAGTTATTAATGTACAACTTAAAAATTTTTATGAAAAATCTTACTACAACACAAAATTACAATTAGAAATAAGAAAAGATATTCAGCTTGTAGGAAAAAACGTATTATGGGCTATGAGTGTCGATACAATAAGTGAAACGCAGGAAAAAATGAAAAACGCAACTACATGTTCAGATTATGTTGAGCAGAATATTAATTTATTGGAACACAGCTTTAACAACGACGAAATAGTTGCAAGACTGGATAAAGCTTTTCAACAGTTAAAATCTGCAAGAGTAGAAGTATTACGGTTTGCAGGCGCCAATAAAAAACAAGAAGCATTATTCGTCTTTAATTCAGTTTACAGTGATGCAACAGAAAATATTCAGAATATTTTGTTAGAAATCGGTGAGATTGCAGATAAGCAAGCAAAAGATGCATACAAATTATCTATAGCACTCGGTATTGGCGCAGCTGTATTTATGGTTGTTATCTCGGTTGTGAGCGTGATTTTATGTTTAAAACTCAAAAAAATCATTATATCAAGTATTAATGAACCGATTAATGAATTGGAAGCTGCCGCAGAAAACCTTAGAAACGGCAATCTGAACATTGAAATTAATTACGAAAGCGAAGATGAGCTTGGACAGCTTGCAGGCAATTTCCGTGCAGCATGTTCACATATTCAGGAGGTTGTTGATGATACCGGTTACCTTTTAAGCGAAATGGCTGATGGCAATTTTAATGTTGATACCGACATTGAAAATCGCTACACAGGCAATTTTGAAGAATTATTATCAAATATACGCTCATTTAACGCTAAGCTGAACGATACATTAAAACATATAAACGAAGTATCTGATTATGTTGCTACAGGCTCTGAACAGCTTGCAGAAAGTGCTCAGGAGCTTGCAGAGGGTGCTACCGACCAGGCCGGTGCAATCGAAGAGCTTACAGCTACTGTTGAAAATGTTTCAGGTATCTCAGAAGACAGTGCAGAGGGTGCAATTCAGGCTGCTCAATTAATTTCCAGTTCAGCTAAAGAAGCAGAAAACAGCAGAGAAGAAATTGAAAACCTCACAGCTGCAATGGAGCGCATATCTACAACATCAAAAGAAATCGAAAACATTATTGCTGATATTGAAGATATCGCATCACAGACAAATCTGTTATCATTAAATGCTTCTATTGAGGCCGCAAGAGCCGGCGAAGCCGGAAAAGGCTTTGCAGTTGTTGCAGACCAGATTGGTAAACTTGCCACAGACAGTGCTCAATCTGCTATCAACACAAGAAACCTTATAGCTAAAGCTTTAAATGAAATTGAAGCAGGAAATGAAATAACTAAACACGCAGCAACTTCTATCGGTAAAGTATTATCTGACATGGCTGCCTTTGCTTCAACTGCTTCAGAATCAGCTGAAGGTTCACGTGCACAGGCTGATATGCTTAAGCAGATAGAACAGGGAATTGAACAGATTTCTTCTGTTGTTCAAAGCAACTCCGCAGCTGCACAGGAGACGTCTTCAGTAAGCGAAGAGCTTTCTGCACAGGCTGATTCATTAAAGGATTTAGTCGGAAGATTTACACTTAAATAAATCTCTTAGATAAATTCATTGAATTTCATAGACTACTTATAAATAATAGTCAAGCATGACATATATCCATGCTTGACTATTATTTTATTACTTTTAGGGTTATAGGACAAAACGTGTTGATGGGTTAATCCCATTCAACAAACGTTTTGTC
>ENA-ORMO01000688-ORMO01000688.1-human-gut-metagenome-genome-assembly--contig:-NODE-688-length-44729-cov-7.046537_pt1 | contig 44729 bp, 64 predicted proteins | sample MGYA00242106_ERZ509001 | MGnify/ENA primary metagenome ERZ509001 (study PRJEB26280, sample SAMEA2338736) | human gut metagenome | biome: human gut; feature: human-associated habitat; material: faeces...
AAGCATTACCAGAGAAGTGCCAGAAATTCTTTCAAATTTAATCGAACAAATGTTTGCAAAGAAGGATTGCATGTGATATAATGAAGCTAAAACAAAAACCGAAAGAAAAAGCGGTTCCGGCTGCTTTTTAGAACTGCGGCGGCAGTTAGATACAGCGCGGCGTGAGGAAGCATACAGTGGTGAATTTTGTCTAAAAATATTGCAATTTCCATACCGCCGCACGTGGGGTTATAGTATAATGAGCTCAGACTGGCCGTATGCCTGCAGGCGGCGGTACCGGGCATCATCAGATTCAGAGACAGGAGGCGAATGTCAAATTTTGCCGGGGAGTTCTGGCCGAAAGCCGGATGTCTGAGAGGAAGAATCGATAAAAACAGATGAAGCTGCAGACGAGGCAGTCAGTTTGCGGCGGCAGATGTAAGGGGCTGGCCGTAATTTTGTGAAAATGTGAAAACAGTGAGGGAGTTTAAAAATATGGCAAAACAGTACATTAAAATACGAGGTGCCAATGAGCACAACCTGAAAAATATATCAGTGGATATTCCCAGAAATGAGCTGGTTGTTCTGACAGGGCTTTCCGGTTCCGGTAAGTCCTCTCTGGCCTTTGACACGATCTATGCGGAGGGACAGCGGCGCTATATGGAGTCTCTGTCGTCCTATGCAAGGCAGTTCCTGGGACAGATGGAGAAACCGGATGTGGAGAGTATAGAGGGCTTATCGCCGGCTATTTCCATTGATCAGAAGTCCACGAACAGGAATCCACGCTCTACAGTGGGAACTGTGACGGAAATCTATGACTATATGAGGCTTCTCTATGCCAGAATCGGAATCCCTCACTGTCCGAAGTGCGGCAGAGAGATTCACCGCCAGACCGTGGACCAGATGGTGGATCAGATTATGGAGATGCCGGAGCGGACGAAAATTCAGCTTCTGGCCCCGGTGGTCAGGGGAAGAAAGGGAGAGCATGTGAAGGTGCTTGAGCAGGCGCGAAAGAGCGGCTATGTCCGTGTCAGAATTGACGGAAGCCTCTATGAGCTTTCTGAGGAGATCAAGCTGGATAAGAATATCAAGCACAATATCGAAATTGTGGTGGACCGCCTTGTTGTGAAGCCGGGAATCGAGAAGCGTCTGACAGATTCCATTGAAACCGTCATGGAGCTTACAGGCGGGCTGATGACAGTGGAGATACCGGAGCAGGGGACTATGAATTTCAGCCAGAATTTTGCCTGCCCGGACTGCGGCATCAGTGTGGACGAGGTGGAGCCGAGGAGCTTTTCCTTCAATAATCCATTCGGCGCCTGCCCGGAATGCTTTGGACTGGGATACAAGATGGAATTTGATGAGAATCTGCTGATTCCGGATAAATCCCTGAGCATCAGCCAGGGGGCGATTGTGGGAATGGGCTGGCAGTCCTGTACGGACAAGGGCAGCTTTACCAGAGCCATTCTCGACGCGCTGACAGAGGAGTATCATTTCAGCCTCGACACCCCCTTCCAGGATTATCCCAAGGAGATTCACGATGTCCTGATCCACGGAACAGGAGGAAAGGTACTGAAGGTCCGTTATAAGGGGCAGCGGGGAGAGGGCGTCTACGACGTTGCCTTTGAAGGACTGATCCAGAGCATGAACAGAAAGTACAGGGAAACCTTTTCTGACGCTATGAAGGCAGAGTATGAGACCTTTATGCGGATTACTCCCTGCCCTGCCTGCCGCGGACAGAGACTGAAGAAGGAAGCCCTTGCCGTTACAGTGGGAGAAAAAAATATCTATGAAGCTACCAATATGTCCATTGTCAAATACAGGGAATTTATTGACGGACTGAGCCTGACTCCCATGCAGGAGGCCATCGGAGCGCCGATTCTGAAGGAGATCCGCGCCAGAGTCAGCTTCCTCATTGATGTGGGACTGGATTATCTGACGTTCTCCCGCGCTACGGGAACCCTGTCAGGAGGAGAAGCTCAGAGAATCCGCCTTGCCACCCAGATCGGCTCCGGTCTGGTAGGAGTTGCCTATATCTTGGACGAGCCCAGCATCGGTCTTCACCAGAAGGACAATGACAAGCTGCTGAAGACACTTCTGCACCTTCGGGATCTGGGAAATACGGTGCTTGTGGTGGAACACGATGAGGATACCATGCTTGCCGCAGACTGTATTGTGGATATCGGTCCGGGAGCAGGAGAGCACGGCGGAAATGTGGTGGCAGTGGGTACAGCCAAACAGATCATGAAATGTAAGGATTCCATCACAGGGGCATATCTGAGCGGCAGGATTAAAATTCCGGTTCCCGCAGAGCGCAGGAAACCTACCGGATGGATTACCGTGCGCGGTGCAGCGGAAAATAATCTGAAAAATATTGACGTCTCCTTCCCGTTGGGAGTGATGACCTGCGTAACCGGTGTGTCAGGCTCCGGAAAGAGCTCTCTGGTCAATGAGATTCTCTACAAAGCCCTTGCCAAAAAGCTGAACCGGGCCAGAACCATACCGGGAAAGCACAAGACCATTGAGGGAACCGAGCAGCTTGACAAGATTATTGCAATTGATCAGTCTCCCATCGGCCGCACTCCCCGTTCCAACCCTGCCACCTATACGGGAGCCTTTGATCTGATCCGCGACTTGTTTGCATCGACCCCCGACGCCAAGGCGAAGGGCTACAATAAGGGGCGTTTCAGCTTCAATAAGAAGGGAGGCCGCTGCGAGGCCTGCAGCGGCGATGGAATTATCAAGATCGAGATGCACTTCCTGCCGGATGTGTACGTGCCTTGTGAGGTCTGCGGAGGAAAACGCTATAACAGAGAAACTCTGGAGGTTAAATACAAGGGGAAGAGCATCTATGATGTGCTGAATATGACAGTGGAGGAGGCTCTCCATTTCTTTGAAAATGTGCCCTCGATTTACAGAAAGATTGAGACTCTGAATGATGTGGGACTTTCCTATATCCGTCTGGGACAGCCCTCCACAGAGCTGTCGGGAGGCGAGGCTCAGCGAATCAAGCTGGCCACGGAGCTCAGCAAGAGGGGGACGGGAAAGACGATCTATGTGCTGGACGAGCCGACCACAGGCCTCCACTTTGCAGATGTGCACAAGCTGATTGAGATACTGCGCAGGCTTTCAGACGGAGGAAATACGGTGGTTGTCATTGAACACAACCTGGATGTGATAAAAACGGCAGACTATCTCATCGACATTGGCCCCAATGGAGGGGATAAGGGAGGTACAGTCATTGCCAAGGGGACACCGGAGGAGGTAGCACAAAATCCGGCCTCCTATACAGGAGAGTATGTGAAAAAATACCTGGAGGCAGCCGCCGGTAATTAGAGGAAGAAAGGTTTGAACATGGCGCGGATGAGAGATGAGATGGACAGAGAGTACCGGCTGGAGCAGGCAGGGGAAGGACAGGTTTCCAGCTTTATCGCAGTTATAAAAGAGCGCATTGCCTGGATGGAACAGATGGGAATGCATCAGTGGAATGATGAGGAGTATCTGGATTTTTATTCAGAGGAATATTTTGCTGAGCATGCCAGGAATGGAAGGCTGTTTTTCCTGATGAGGGGAGCGGATATAGCAGGAGCGGCAGCGCTTCTGGAGAGTGATGAGAGGTGGGATGGAGACAGGGCATACCTTTATGTCCACCACCTTGCCACGAGAACCGGCCTGGCGGGAAAAGGAGCGGGACAGGCCTTTTTAAAGGCGATTGAGGAATATGCCCGGAAGCAGGGCAAAAGAGGCGTCCGCTTAGACTGCCAGGCAGAAAATCAGGCTTTAAACCGCTTTTATGAAAAAAGCGGGTACCGATCTGTCGGGGAAGCGTTTACAGCCGGAGATTATGTGGGGATCCGAAAGGTTCTGGAATTTGCGGAGGAAAATGGGAAGAAGGAAGTGGGAGGGGGAATAAAAAGGCAGAACGAAAAGACAGGTAATGGAAAGAACGAAAGAGAAGGATAGAAAGAAAAGCCAGGAAGAAAAGACAGGAAGAAAACTGCAGAGGAGTATTACGGCTTATAAAGTTAAACTGCGAAGAAACTGCAAAAGCGATAAAACATATAAAAAGCTATGAAGAATACCAAAAAATACTGTCAAGTCTGCATCTGTGCCTGCTGATTTTGTCCTCATTTTATATATCAGGGCTTGGATATTCACTTTGACGTTCACGTTGCAGCGCAGTCCGGGCACAGTTTGGGCATGGTTTGATGCAAAAACAGGTTGCCAAGAGGTGCGGCGTATCTTATAATAGATTGTAGACTGCGGGAGTTTTACCTTTTGCAGGTTGATACAACAGTGAAAATTTATAGGAGGAATACTCGTGGAAAAAGAAATGATTATTGTATTGGACTTTGGCGGTCAGTATAATCAGTTAATTGCCAGAAGAGTAAGAGAATGCAACGTATATTGTGAAGTTCATCCGTACAGTATGCCGATTGAAAAAATTAAAGAGATGAATCCGAAGGGAATCATTTTTACCGGCGGACCTAACAGTGTATATGGGGACGATTCTCCTCGCTGTTCAAAAGAAATCTTTGAACTGGGTATTCCTGTTTTGGGAATCTGCTATGGCGCACAGCTGATGGCATACCTGCTGGGCGGAAAGGTGGCAACAGCCCCTGTCAGCGAGTACGGAAAGACAGAGGTGGATGTTGACACGGCCTCCAAGCTGTTTGCGGATGTATCTCCAAAGACGATCTGCTGGATGAGCCATACAGATTATATTGAGAAGGCCCCGGAGGGCTTTGCTGTGACAGGCCATACTCCTGTCTGCCCGGTAGCAGCTATGGAAATGCCGGAGAAAAACTGGTATGCCGTTCAGTTCCATCCAGAGGTAATGCATACCCAGGAGGGAACGAAGATGCTTTCCAACTTCGTTTACAGCGTCTGCGGCTGCAGCGGAGACTGGAAGATGGATGCCTTTGTGGAAAAGTCCATTAAGGAAATCAGGGAAAAGGTTGGCTCCGGCCGCGTGCTGTGTGCACTGTCCGGCGGCGTTGACTCTTCTGTTGCAGCAGTTATGATGGCAAAGGCAGTGGGCAAGCAGCTTACCTGCGTATTTGTGGATCATGGCCTTCTGCGCAAAAACGAGGGCGACGAGGTAGAGGCGGTATTCGGTCCCAACGGCCCGTATGACTTAAACTTTATCCGTGTCAATGCTCAGCAGCGTTTCTATGATAAGCTGGCCGGTGAGACAGATCCGGAGAAGAAGAGAAAAATCATCGGTGAGGAGTTTATCCGTGTATTTGAGGAAGAGGCAAAGAAAATCGGTGCAGTTGACTTCCTGGTACAGGGAACCATCTATCCGGATGTTATTGAGTCCGGCCTTGGAAAATCTGCCGTGATCAAGTCTCACCACAACGTGGGAGGACTGCCGGAGCTCGTAGATTTCAAGGAAATTATCGAGCCTCTCAGAATGCTGTTCAAGGACGAGGTGAGAAAAGCCGGACTGGAGCTTGGAATTCCGGAGCATCTGGTATTCCGTCAGCCGTTCCCGGGCCCGGGTCTTGGCGTAAGAATCATCGGTGACATTACGCCGGAGAAGGTGAGAATCGTGCAGGATGCCGATGCGATCTACCGCGAGGAAATTGACAAGGCCGGAATCGCCAGAAACCTGGGACAGTACTTTGCGGCCCTGACAAACATGAGATCCGTTGGATGTATGGGAGACGAGAGAACCTACGATTATGCCATAGCGCTGCGCGCCGTGCTGACCAGCGACTTTATGACTGCAGAGTCAGCAGAACTTCCGTGGGAAGTACTGAGCAAGGTGACAAGCAGAATTGTCAACGAGGTGAAGGGCGTGAACCGTGTGCTGTATGACTGCACGGGGAAGCCGCCGGCTACGATTGAGTTTGAATAGTAAGCAAAACCCCGTTTTTCCTTGAAAATAAAGGAAATCCGGGGTTTTATTTTTGCCAGGTGTACCAGAAGTGTACCACATTTTGAAATTATGGGGATTTTTCCGGGTTTTGCCATGCTGCCGGTGGCAGATCGGCGGCGGAGCTATCCTCCAGCCGCTGCGCCACATTGCCATGCACATCCGGGTACAGATGGCCGTACAGCTGCAAGGTGGTTTGTACCTTTTCATGCCCCAGGCGCTCCGATATGAGCAGGATGGGGTATCCCATTTGTATGAGCAGGCTGGCGTGCGAGTGCCGAAAATCATGCACACGGATTTTTTTGACACTGGATTTTTTGCAGCCGGATTCCAGTGCGTGGTTTACATAGCTTTTAGTGACCGGGAACAGCCGCTCCCCTGGCGAATAATCCACAAGGCGGCTGGCATAATCCTGGACAATTTTACAGAGGAAAGCAGGCAGAGTAATATCCCGCCTGCTTTTTGGCGTTTTGGGCTCCGATATGATTTCCTGGCCGTTGACCTTTGCAAAGTTTTTTGTGATATGCAGGATGGCGGAAGAGAAATCAAAATCCGACAGGCTGAGGGCCAGCAGCTCCCCCTCCCGGATGCCGGTATAAAACAGCAGGTTAAAAATGCAGTATGGCGTTGGCCTGTCAATGTACCGGATGAAGGTTTTGAATTCGTCCTCGGTCCAGAAAAGCATGGTATCCGCATGGCTTTTGCCTATGCTGCCGCTAATGGCCGCCGGATTGTTTGGCAGGCCATAATACTTGACGGCAAAATTGAAGATGGCAGAAAGCTGGTTATTGACCGTTTTAAGGTACGTTTTGGAATAACCAGCGCCATTTTTTTGCGTGCCTTCCATGAGGTGGTTCTGCCAGTTGCGGACCGTGATGGGAGTGATCTGGTTTATAGGCAGGCCGCCGAGATCCGGCAGCAGCTTTGTCCGGATGATATGCTCCTTTGTTGCCAGCGTGGTTTGACGCAGCCGGTTTTTACAATCCGCCATATACAGCTCCACCAGGGATGCAAAGGACATATCGCAGGACATACTGGCCTTTGCCAGGAATTCCCGCTCCCATGCCTGAGCATCCGACTTTTTGACGAAACCGCATTTCTTTTTTTGGACCCGTTTACCGGTCCAATCTGTATACCGGAATTTGCTGTACCACTTGCCTGTTTTTGGATCTTTAGCCACTGACATTTGCAGACTCCTCCGGGAGCTGACGGGCAGCAATAACCGTTTCAAATTCCCTTAAATATTTTATATAGGCACCGTAATAGGTAAAGCCGGAGGATGACGCTGGAACCTCGCCGGATTTTATGAGCCGGGAGATTGCCAGATCGTGCGCCAGCTGATCCGCCGATACTGGAAAGGTGCCGGTAAGCATTTCTGAGTTTTGCATACAAATACCCCCTTGAAAAGCATTATTAAATGCCGTCCGTATTAGTAAATTTACTGATTTCCGCACTGAGATCAATGCCATGGAATTCGCTGATGCCAGTGCTGTACAGATCAATGATTGAGCTGTCTGGTGTGCCATAGAGTATGCCGCACATGTGCGACAGAAAAACAAAATTACCGTTTTGATCAATCCAGAGAGAGCAGGGGCCCCAGCCGGTGCTTTCCTGATCTATGACCGGATCCCCGTACACGGCGCAGTATTTTGATTGCAGGGTGCTGTAATCGCTGTCCGGAAAATCCACCGGATACAGACCGGCAGCCAGCTGATCGTCCACGAACAAATAAGAGGCGGCGGTATCGTAACCGGCAACCTGCGTTGCATTGATGACAAGGCCGGTTATACCCTCCTCCGTGCTGACCTGGTAATCCGTGTTTTCCTGCATACCTGCTGTGATGACCGCAGCCTTGACCTCTTCCATGGAGCTGCCCCATGCACAGCTATTAAATGCGCTGATGCCGGAATCCTGTGCAGCCGTTTCGGATTCCTGGGCGGCTTCGGTGGAGTTTTGTGCTGCGGGCGGCTGCGAAGTTGCGCCGCAGGACGTTGAAAGCAGCAGGCCAAGGCCGAGGGCCGCTACAATGCCATATTTTTTACTGGGGGGGGGTAAACAGGTGTTTGTTTTTCATGATTTTTACACTCCTTTTATTTTTTGCGCCTGCCCTTTGTAAGGTAGGCTTTTTCCCATTCGCTGAGCATTTGCACATACTCCTCCACCCGCTTTTTATTGGCCGGTGATAGAGCTGCATACGTGTGGATCGTTGCTATGCCAGCCTCCGTGATTTGGCTGGCAAAAACGGAGGGGGTTTTGGAATCGAAACCGGGCGTGTCCGTTTTACCCATGAGGTAATCCATGGAAACCTGGAAATGGTTTGCAATGGCGATTTTGATATCGTCCCCAGGAGTGCTGCGCCCGCTTTCATATTGGCACACAGTATTTTTGGCAATACCGAACAGGGCACCAAACTGTTGCTGCGTGAGCCCTGCATTTTTGCGGATGTATTTGACACGTTCCGCCAGAGTAGCCATGTTGTGACCTCCTTTAGTTCTTAATACTTGAACTTTATACCATACTATACCACACAATGGCCCCGGAAAGGAATAGCGGCAAAAAAAGTTCTCAAAAATAGAAAAATAACTATTGACAGTTCTCTAAAATAGAACTATAATCCAAAGTGCAAGGTTCATACAAATAGAAAAGAAAGGTGGTGAAACATAGTGAACCTGGAACTTTTGAGAGAGATCCGCATAAGCAAAAAGGTAACGCAGACCGAGATGGGCGCATACCTGGGATACAAGAGCAAAAGCGGATACTGCAACCTGGAAACCGGCGTTGCCAAGATCAGCACCGAGACAGCAAACAAAATCGCCGCCAAGCTGGAAATGACGGACGAGCAGAAATTGGCCGTTTTCCTTCCGGGTTAAGTTCATGTTTTAAGAATATGATACCACCGCAAAGGGGAGAACAAAATGCCGAGTAGAGTAACAAAAGCAGCAGAAAGCAGGTACTGCCAGGCACGTTTGAGGGCCGCAAAGTACAATGAAAAGTTATTGACACGGTCAGGGGCGGTTGAATACCTGCCGGGTGTAACAGAGGATGCCCTGAAAAAGTATGAGCTGGAAATCAACAGACCGCCGAACACGGTTGTCGCACTTATGGCGGATGCGTATGCAGAGCCGGAACTGCGCAGCTGGTATTGCGCTAACGAGTGCCCGCTCGGCAAAGACCACGTAACGGAGATCTTTGACATGCCGCCTGAACGGGCAGCGCTCCGGATGATGAAGCAGATGGAGTGCATGGAGGATGCCCTGAAAGAATTTACTGACATGCTGGATGACGGCGTGGTGACGGCAGAGGAGCTGGAACGGATCCCGGAAATCCGCAATAAATTTTTGCAGGCCGGGCAAAAGGTAAATGAGATTCTGGCAGCCATTGAAAAAATTGAGAGCCTGAAAGGCTATCCGGAAAGGAAGTGATGGGAAAGGTTGGCAAAAGTTTATAAACATGAACTGGCAGGGCAGAGATTTGGAAAACTTCTTGTGATTGCTGAATCGGAGGAACGAAGAAATGGAAAGGTTTTGTGGGAGTGCGTTTGTGATTGTGGAAATAAATGTTTGGTGCGCTCATGCCACCTGATAAGCGGACACACAAAATCTTGCGGGTGTTATAGCAGCGAACGCACAATCGCAGCAAATACCACACACGGCGGAACACATTCACGTTTATTTTCCATTTGGAAGAGCATGAAAACCAGATGTGGCAATCCGAACAGTAAAAGTTATAGCTATTATGGAGGCAGAGGAATTAAAGTATGCGATTTATGGTTGAATAACTTTGCTGAATTTGAGAAGTGGGCTCTTGAAAATGGATACTCGGATAAACTGACACTGGATAGAAAGAATCCAGATGGTAATTATGAGCCGGATAATTGCCGGTGGGCAACCTGGCATGAACAGAGAATAAACCGAAGGAGGCAAGCGGGATGAAGTATTGGACATGCCCACACTGTAATGCAAATTTGGATGTGGGCGAGCGCTGTACCTGCCGGGAGCAGGAGAACCCGGTGATCCAGAAAATTAAGCCCATGCAGGGCAGAAAGGAGATTGCACATGGCAGCAACGGAAGAAAAGCGGCTGTGGCTGTTTGATCTGGCACACGGCAACATTAAGGACAGCATGAAGGTGGTGCAGGGATTTATAAAGCACTATGCGCTGCAAGGCCGTGGCACAGCTGATGTGGTGCAGGACATAGTTTTCCGCACCAATTACGGGGCAGACGGGGCCAGGATGGCAAAGCGCACGCTGGAAATAGAATTGGAGTGGTTTGCCGACAGGAATTTTGAAGAAACCCGAACCATAACGGAAATTAAACAGATTGTGGCCTCGGTGCGGGCCGGGTTTGATGTACAGATCGCCTATGCTGATCCGGACGAAGATGACGCATTTGACCCTATGGTGACAAGGGCCTGCTATTGAGGGGAGGGATGCACGTGAAATGGTTGATATCCCTGGCAATAGGCGTTTACCTGATGCGCAAGCACGGGATCCTGGAAATGCTGGTTGTGGCGCTGCTGATTTATATGGCGCTGAGCATTTTGATTTAAAGAAAGGACGGTATACAGGATGGGAAAAGCAGCTGTACAGGCTGAGCCGCAGAAATTTATGCGGGTGGGTGAGGTTGCCGCACTGTTAGGCGTATCCACCAGCCGGGCCTATAAGATTATGCGGCAGCTAAACAAGGAATTGGAGGCAAAAGGCAAGATAACAACCTCCGGCAGAGTAAGCAGGAAATACCTGTTAGAAAGGACCAGCTGATGGCTGACCAGATGTGGAAATTTTTGGAGAAGCAGAAGAGCAACCCGGAGGCGCTGAAAAATGCGGTGGACACCCTGATCGGATTTGCAAAGGGGAAGAATTACTCCGGTGAGAAAAACAGGCAGCTGGATAGTTTGGAAATGGTTAAATTTACCATTATTTGCGAGGCCGCAGCGCTTGTGTTGAGTGATGACTGGCAGGCATTTATGGAATACAGAAAGAATGGAGGATGCAAGGATGGAAGAAAGGACGAATGTAATTAAGCTGCGCTATGCAAGGAACGGCGCACCTTCCGGCAGGGAATACACGTTTTACACGCCTGAGCCGGTTGAGGTTGGTGATGAAGTTGTGATCGACATTATCAGCCAGGACAGGAGCAGCCACGGAATTGTGACCGCCGTGAACGTGCCTGTGGCCGAAATTGAGCCGTTTGGCAGCAGAGCCAAGACAATCATTGGCAAGGCTCCTGAGAAGGAACAGGAGGCCGCAGGAGAAGCCACAGCGGCGGCGGAAAAGCAGATGCTGGATGTGTAAGGAATGTATGCGAGGGAGGATAAAAATGGTAAGGCGGACGATTTTACAACAGGAGGTTGTTATTGAGGAGCACGTGAAGCTGAGCCGGGAGGCAATTAAAAAGCGTGTGAAGGTCACAAAGGCCATTGCAGCAGGCATTAACCTGGGCATTATGGCGCTGAGCGCAGTGATCCTGGCGGCTGGGTGCATTACAGCATTTTGCATTATGTGTAACCGGACCGGAGCGCCGGGCGGTGAGCTGCTGGTGATACCTGCAATCGCATGTGCCTTTGCATGGGGGCATGAGGTTGGAGAGAGCCGGGGGCGGCGGATGCTGGAAATGGAGGATTGTGAGGATGGCTACATTGAGCAGAACGCAGGACGCTGATCGGGAGGCCAGGGAAATTGCAGAAAAGAAATTGCAGTTGATCATTGACCGATACGGGGATCAGGACGGAGAGCGGCGCAAGCCGTATTACCTGCAGCAGCTGATTGAGGAGGCCAAAAGAGCCATTGCCTGGCGCAGATTTACGCTGGATCTGATGGCGCTGATGGCGGCGGGAAATGATAATGCCCCGCAACCGACCAAAGCACACGGGGCATTATGAGCGGAACCATTAGAAAATTACCGCCTGTGTATATGTTATCACGGGCGGCCCTGAAAGTAAAGATTTGGAGGGCACAGAAAGAATGAAGATATTGAAATTGAAGTTAGAGAACTTCCAGGGCGTGAAAGAATTTGAGATTGAGCCGGATGGAAAAAGCTGCTCCCTGTACGGAGATAACGGCACCGGAAAGAGCACCATATACAACGCATTTACCTGGCTGATGTATGGCAAGCCAAGCACGGGAGAAAAGAACTATACGCCAAAGACCACAGGCAGCCACCACCTGCACCATGCCGTGGAGATGACTGCAGAGCTGGATAACGGTGCCATGATGACGCTGCGGAAAGACTATCACGAGGTATACAAAACCGTGAGAGGCAGCGCACAGGAGATTTTTGCAGGACACACAACGGATTATTACATTGACGGCGTGCCGGTGAATGAAACCATGTACAAGAAAGCGCTGGCGGATCTGTACCATGATGAAGAGCTGGCAAAGATGCTGACCATGTATGACTACTTCCTGGATGTGATGAAAGTGGCGGACCGGCGCAAGATTCTCCTGCAGGTGTGCGGCGGCGTGGAGTTTGATGACGTGATCAGGAGAACGCCTGAGCTGGCTGATCTGCCGGATATGATGCGCAAGCCGGGAAACACTTCGGTGATGTACACGGTGGATGAATACCAGGCCATTGCCACAAGGGAAAAGAGCCGGATTGATAAGGAACTGAAAGGCATACCGATCCAGATCAATGAGGCTGAGCGGGCAAAGCCGGACCTGAAAGGCCTGAGCGAAAAAGGGATCCGGGCAGAGATTAAGAAGCTGCGGGAGCAGCGCAGCCAGCTGGAAAGTGACCGGGCAGCCGGTGACAGCATGGCAGAGGCAACGATCCGCAGCCAGATTGCAGAGCTGGAAAGGCAGCGGGCAGCCGGTGAGGCGGCGCACGTAAAGGCAGAGGCGGACAAAAACAAGGGTGCCTATGACCGGATCAGCAACCTGCGCTATACAAAATCTGACCGGGATATGGCCGTGATGCGGGCAGAGCAGGAAATCCAGCACCACAGAAATGAGGTTGTGCGCCTGAACCGGCAGAGGGAAAAGCTCCTGAAAGAGTGGCAGGATGAAGATGCAAAGCAGTGGACAGGCAGCGAAATCTGCCCCACGTGCCAGCAGCCGCTCCCGGCGGAGCAGGTGGCGGCGGCAAAAGAGGCTTTTAACCTTGCCAAGGCAAAGCGCCTGGAAGAGATAAACCGCAGGGGCATGGAAGAGTGCAGCAACGGCATGATCGAAAAGGAAAACGCTGAAATTGCCCGCCTGGAGGCCATTGTGGAAGAGGATAAAAAGAAGCTGGCAGAGGTTGACGTGGCTATTGCCGAGGCACAGCGGGCGCTGGTGACAGAAACGCCATACACCAGCACTAAGGAATACCAGACCTATACCACGCAGATTGCAGAGCTGCAGCTGAAATTGAAAGACATGAGGAGCGCAGCGCAGGAGGCCAATGCGGTGCTGAACCAGAAAATCGGAGCCGTTGACCGGCAGATTGAGGAGCAGGAGCAGAAACTGGCGCAGATTGATTTTGCACAGAGGCAGGAAAAGCGCATTGATGACCTGCGGGCGCAGGAGAAAGAGCTGGCCGCAAAGTTTGAATTTGTGCAGTACGGGATCCACCTGTGCGAGTTGTACACCAGGACCCAGGCAGGCCTGCTGGATGAAAAGATAAACAGCCGGTTTAAAACGCTGAGATTCAGGCTCTTCATTGAGCAGCAGAATGGCGGCATTACAGATGACTGCGAGGCGCTGATCCCGTGTGAGAGCGGGCTGGTACCGTTTAAGAGCGCCAACAATGCGGCACGGATCAACGCAGGCCTGGAAGTGATTGACACGCTGGCCGAGCACTACGGGCTGCAGATGCCGGTATTTGTTGACAACGCAGAGAGCGTGACCCGGATCCAGCACACAGATACACAGGTGATCCGCCTGGTGGTATCGGAGCCGGACAAAACACTGAGATTTGAGAAAGGAGGCATTTGATATGCAGAGGATCCACCCGGAATATGGCAAAGAGATTTATGCAAGTTTTGTGAGCGGAAACGCTGCAAGAGGATTTAGAAAAACCCGTGATGCCGTGCAGTATTGGACAGATACCCTGACGCAGGAGATCGGCCCGCAGAAGGTGGGAGAAATGCCTTTTATTATTGCGGCTATGAAAAACATCGTTGCTGCCTACGATAAGTTAGCACCTGGTTCTGAAAGAGTGGCAAACGAAATGATGAAGGGCATGAAAACAGATGTGTTTGCCATGAACGTGCCGCATGGACGGTGAGATTTTTACCATAAGGGCCCGCCGGTGCAAACGGTGTGGCAGGCTCCTGACAAGTAAGGAGGCCGTTGAAAGAGGCTATGGCTGCCAGTGCGCAGCCAAGGCCCGGCAGGAAGAGCTTGAGAGGCAGCCCCTTCCTGGACAGATGAACATATTTGATTTTTACAACAATGACAATGATATGGAGGATTAGAGCTATGGCAGGAAACAATAATGCAAATGTACCGGATACCACAAAACCCGCTCCCCTGAGCAACAGCGAAGCGTTCACCAATAAGGTCCTGAAAGAGTTTGGCAGCAATGTGGCCGGGCCTATCCAGGTGACTGATTACCAGCGGCAGCTGATCCAGGGATATTTTATCGCCATTGACCGGGCGTTAAAGACCGCCGAGGAAAACCGGGTGCGCAAGAACGCAAACAACAAAGACCACAAATTTGATAACAACGATCCTATCGGATGGGGCACCGTTGATCTGACTGCCCTGGCGCTTGACGTTGTGCATTATGCCCGCATGGGGCTGGATATGATGCAGGACAATCACCTGAGCGCAATCCCCTTTAAGAATAACAATAAGAGCGTGACCTGGAATGACGGCACGGTCACAAAGATGTACACGGTGAACCTGATGCCTGGATACAACGGGATCCAGTACATTGCGGAAAAGTACGCACTGGAAAAGCCGGTTGGCGTGACCATTGAGCTTGTATACAGCACGGATAATTTCAAGCCATTGAAGAAAAACCGGCAGAACGCTGTGGAATCCTATGACTTTGAGATCACAAACGCCTTTGACCGTGGCAATGTGGTTGGCGGCTTCGGATACATTGAGTATGAGAACCCGGCCAAAAACAAGCTGGTTATTATGACCCTGAAAGACATTGAGAAGCGCAAGCCAAAGAACGCAGCAGCGGAATTTTGGGGCGGCACCGTGACCCAGTGGGAGAACGGGAAAAAGGTTGAGGCGCAGACAGAGGGCTGGTTTGAGGAGATGTGCCTGAAAACCATTAAGCGGGAGGTTTACAGCGCAAAGAATATGCCACGTGACCCGAAAAAGATTGATGACGCATACCAGTACATGAAGCTGCAGGAAACAAGGATTGCAGAGATGCAGGCGCAGGATGTGATCCTCGCCAACGCCGGGCAGGACGTGATTGACGTTGGAGAGCCGCAGGAGCAGCCCCAGCAGCCCGCACAGCCCGCTTTCTTGACCGAGGGCACAGGACAGCAGGCTCTTAACCTGGAAGAGCAGAATCAGGCAAATACGCAGCCGCAGAAACAGCCTGAGACAGCCAGGAGAAGGCCGACATTTTAAATGCTGATCAGGCCGATTGCATCCGGGAGCGCTGGCAACTGCTATTACATAAGTGATGGGCAGAACAGCCTGCTCCTGGATGCGGGGATACCGCTCCGGCGGATTATGGCAGGATGCGGCTATGGCGTGACACGGGTGGACGGCTGCCTCGTGACGCACGCACATGGGGACCATGTGAAAGCCGCAAAGGACCTGGCAAGGCTGGGCGTTGACATTTACACAAGCCAGGGCACCATTGACAAGGCTGGCCTGGAAGGGCACCGGATCCACCCGGTAAAGGCGCTGGAACGTGTGAGCATTGGCGGCTATGAGGTGCTCCCGTTTGATGTGGAGCATGATGCACCTGAGCCGCTCGGCTTCCTGCTGAGGAGTGTTCGGACAGGTGAAAAGCTGCTGTATTTTACTGACACCTATTATCTCCGCTATACATTTAAGGGCGTGACGCACGTGATGATGGAGGCAAATTATGATCCTGACACCATGGAGCATAATGTGATGACCGGCAGGATTGACGTGCAGAGAGCAAAGCGCACCATTGGATCCCACATGAGCATTGACACAGCCATACAGACGCTTGCATCGTTTGACCTGAGCAGGCTGCAGCAGGTATTTTTGCTGCACCTGAGCAATGACAACAGCCTGGCGGATGAATTTAAAAGGCGTGTGCAGGCCCTGACCGGCAGAGAAGTATACCTATGCTGATACGGCGGGAGGGATAGGATGGCGAGATCAAGAAACATAAAACCGGGCTTTTTTAGCAATGAGGTCCTGGCAGAATTGCCGCCATTGACACGGCTGATGTTTATCGGCTTGTGGTGCCTGGCGGACAGGGAAGGGCGGCTCCAGGACCGGCCCAAAAGAATTAAACATGAACTGCTGGGGTATGATGACGTGACCAGCGCAGAAGTGGACCAGATGCTCCAGCAGCTACATGACAATGATTTTATTATCCGCTATGAGGTAGCGGGAGAAAGATATATACAGGTAACAAATTTTAAAAAGCACCAGAATCCGCATTGCAGAGAACAGGAGAGCACCATACCGGCACCGGGCGCAGCGCAGATGGCTCCGGCCATAGCTGCCGCCGAGGATGCCGGGGAACCGGAAAAAGAGCATGATACGGCTGATAATTTGCAAAGCACAGTACAAGCACAGTACAAGCACAGTGCAAGCATAGAACAAGCCCGGCTGATTCCTGATTCCCTTAAACTGATTCCTGATACCTTAAAAACACTCTCTTGTGCCAACGGGCAGGCACAAGAGGAGAGAGGACCTGTTGACGGCGTGGAGCCCCTAACCGTTGTGGATCATGACCACGTAAAAGGGCGGGTGGCAAGTAGAGAGGGAGAGCTGGCAGTGACCGCCGAAGAAACTGAGGGAGGTATCGGGGAGGCCCCGGACGAAAAGGGAGCGAAGAGGCAGAAATCGCCTGACTGGAAAACAGCCAAGGCTCCGCTTGAAATACGATTTTGCAAATTTTGGGATGCGTATCCGAATGTGCGCAATACCGGGAAATACCCGTGCTGGAAGAAATTTAAAAAGCTCCGGGTGGATGATGATCTGCTGAACCAGATGCTGGCAGCCCTGGAAGTGCAGAAAAGGAGCCGACAATGGCAGCGTGACGGCGGGAGGTACGTGCCGAACCCGCTGACGTGGCTGAATCAGCAGCGGTGGGAGGATGTGCAGGAGGAGAATGACCATGGAGGAACGCAATACCACACAGCAGGATTCCACACGCAAGCTGAGTATTAGCACCATGGAGGCGCTGGCAGAGGGGTACAGCTGCCCTGAGCCGGTGCCGGTGCCGGTAAAGTGTAAATTTTGCGGGCGGACGCTGGATTATTACGGCATATGCAACCCGCTGACACCCAAACATGTGATCGTGTGGCGTGATAGGCCTGAGCGCTGCGGCTGCCAGCAGGCGCAGGATTTCTGGAAACGGCAGGATGCCGCTGAGGCAGAGAGAAAGGCCGCCGAAGAGGCGGAAAAAGCCAGGCAGGAAGAAATGCGGCGGTTTGCCGAGCTGATAGAGCGGTCCGGCATGGGCGCAAGATTCCAGCGCAGGCGGTTTGACACCTACCAGCGCACCACCAGCGGGCAGCAGAGGGCCTGGGAGCAGGCCAAGCGCTATGCAGATAACTTTGAGCGCATGAGGCCGAAAAAGGACAGCCTGGGGAATATGCAGCCGCCTGAGATAGAGCGCAATGGCCTGTTTATTGCCGGGAGCTATGGCACCGGAAAGACGCACCTGGCGGCGGCAATCGTAAACCAGCTGCTGGATAACGGCACAGCCTGTATCTGCATGACCATGATTGACCTGCTGGAACGGATAAAGCAGACATACAAGGCGGCGGCAGGTGAGGTTAATGAGGCCTATATCTTGCGGCAGTATGAGGATATACCGCTCCTGGTGATTGATGACATAGGCAGCGAGCAGCCCAGTGAGTGGTCGGCCTCCAAGATTTTTGCCATTATCAATGCCAGGTATGAGGCATATATGCCAACGGTGATCACAACGAATTACAGCGGTGAGGAGCTGGAACGCAGGATGACCCCGGATGGCGGGGATGACCGGAACGCAAAGAAAACGCTGGACCGGCTGAAAGAAACCTGTGTCGGCATTGATATGACGTGGCAGAGTTGGAGGGTGCGGTGATGCTATTGCAAGGTGACTGTTTGGAGGTTATGAAAGACATACCAAAGGGCAGCATTGACATGATTTTGTGTGATCTTCCGTATGGCACAACGCACTGCAAGTGGGATTGCGCCATACCGCTTGACAAGCTGTGGGAGCAGTACAAGAGGGTGATCAAGTACAACGGCGCAATCGTGCTGTTTAGCACCCAGCCGTTTACCAGTGAGCTGATTGTGAGCAACCGCAGCATGTATCGCTATGAATGGATCTGGCACAAAACGCAGCCAACGGGATTCCTGAACGCCAAGAAAATGCCGCTGAGGGCGCATGAAAACATTGAGGTTTTCTATAAAGGGCCGCCGGTTTATAACCCGCAGTTTACCCATGGACACCGGCGCAAGACCGCAGTGAACAGATATGAGAGGGCTGCTGACGGAAATGGCATTTATGGGCGTGAGTGCAGAAACACAGAGTATGATTCCACAGACCGGTATCCCGTGGATGTGCAAAAGTTTGGCACGGGAGACAAGGCAAAGAGGCTGCACGTGACACAGAAACCGGTGAATCTGCTGGAATACCTGATCTGCACATACACAAGGCCAGGCGAGACGGTTCTGGATAACTGCATGGGCAGCGGCAGTACCGGCGTGGCCTGCCTGAATACCGGGCGTGAATTTATTGGCATTGAGCTGGATCCAAAGTATTACCAGATAGCCAGAGAAAGGATTGAAAGCCATGAAAGAAAGTGAAAAGGCGGAAAAAGCCGTGAACGAATACGAGGAAAACAAAAAGAAAATTGCATGGTACCGCAAAAGAAGCAATAGCAGATTGGCCTTGACGTTCTGCAAGCTGATGGAGCTGGTAAACGAAAAGTGCATAAAGGGGGCGGAATAGGCAATGAAAGTAAACGTGGAGTGCCCCGCAATTACAAGGATTTCATACCGCCAGGAAAAAGCGGATCCGGAATATGGATCCTGCCTGTGGGCCTATTTTGATTTTGATACAGAAAATTGGATGCTGAGCATCCAGAGCGATTGCGGAAGCTATGCGTACAGCTGGCCCGCCGGGAAAGGAGAGACTTTCCTGGAATTGTGCGCACGGATGCACGGTGATTACCTGCTGAATAAGCTGTGCAAGAAAACGCAGGTGGATACGGATCTGACGATTGAGGCGGCCAGAGAGTGCCTGCAGGAAATGGAGCTTGACCAGGAAAAAGTGGAAAGCGCCATGGAAGAACTTGAAATGCTGTTTGATGATGTGAATTGTGAGGAAAGCATACCGCTGGCAAGGTATCTCCTGGAAGAATGGAACGGTGACAACGAGCTGGAAATTGATGAAGCATGGAATCTGGCGGCAACAGATTATGAACCATGCCAGCTGCGGATTATAAAGATTTTTGAAGAGCATATCCAGCCCAAGATCCGGGAGATGGTGAAAAGAGAGGATGACGGTGATTTGCATTTTCCTGAATAGGCCGGGAGGTAAAGATGAAAAAGGATGATGGTATAGAAAAGTTTTTAAGAACCTTCACCAAAGAGGAAATCCTGCAAGCACTGGTTAAAACGAGGTTATTCAGGCGGATGGCATATGAGCTTTGCAATGTGCTTTTTGACAATAAATCAAGAGCATTGGAGGAGGCCATTGACCGGAATATTAAGGCCGGTAAGAACTGCAAAACCATTATTGAATATGCCGAGAATAACGCAGAGTATAAAAAGCTCAATGCCGAGGCGGACAGGATTTTTAAACGGTATAGTGAAATAAGGTGATGATGAAAATGAGGTTTGAGAGTTTCCAGAATTTGTGTAAGTGGATGCGGATGGCCTGCGATCGTGAACGCAATGAGGTTTATCCAACATGCCGCCGTTCGGATAGGATACCGGCAGGATACAGCTGGGGAACCTGTGACAAAGAGCACTGCCCATATTACGGCGTGAAAATAACCATGGAGAAAGGGATGTTGATGGACAGCAGCGGGAAAGTGCTGGCAAAGATTGAGAGCGGCTCCATGGTTGCGGTAAAAGAGCCAGAGGCACCAGAGGACAGGAGGGATGAAAACTATGTATGGATACATGGAAGGATATTCTGACACTGATGATTTCAGTTATTGCCCATTTTGCGGCGCAGAGCTGGACGAGTACCACGCTGACGGCACAAGCACCTGCAGGAAGTGCGGCAAAAGGTTTGGGGTACTTGAAATTGACGAAGAGGAGGAGCGTGAGGACGGGTGAAGCAGGTTGTTAGATATAAATGCGATTTCTGCCAGAAACTGGCCGCCCACCCGGAAACCATTGAGCGCCATGAAAAGGTATGTTTAAAGAATCCTGATGGAAAGAACTGCTATATGTGTGAAATGGCATATCTGGACGATTTTGAAATTTACCATGATTACAATGGCACATACAGCACGGTAAAGGATCAGTGCATGTGCGCATATACGGATGACGTGGTGAGCTCAACCATAGGATCAGCAGACGGAAACATGGCCCCAAAGTGCGAATACTTCCACCGGGATAAAGATGGGTATTGGTACCGCAACCGTGAGCAGGCAGAAAAGAATCTTGAAAAATACTGGGGATAGAAGCGAGGTATTGAGCATGGAAAAGATTATTGTATACACTGACGGCTCCTCCCTGGGAAATGGCCGGGCTGATGCCGGTTGTGGATGGGCCTGCAAGCTGATGTATAAAGGACATGAGCATATGAAATCTGGCGGCGATATTGGAAAGACAAACAACCAGATGGAAATGATGGCAGTGCTCCAGGCCATGCGCAGCATAACAGATAAGAGCATACCCGTGGAGGTTTACTCGGATAGCAGCTATGTGGTGGAAACCCTAAACGGACGCTATGAGATCAAGAAAAACCTGGACCTGTGGCGGCTGCTGAGACGTGAAAGGGGCAGGTTTGCCAGTATCCGGTTTATATGGGTGAAAGGGCACGATAAGAACAAGCACAACATTGATGTGGACCGCCTGGCCGTGGAGGCAGCGAAAAGGGCAAGGCAGATGAAAGGAGAATCATGATGGTTATTAAGATTGCGGCAGCACTGGTGATTGTATATTTTGCTGTGAAATTTGTGGCGGCGCTGGTAAAGGCTATCGTCCAGCAGGCTGCATATGAGAAGCAGATGAAAAGATTTTTCCCTGAGCCGGTATCTGAATACCGTGAGGCGTTTATGATGGAGTGCTCCAAAGATATGATTGCGGCGGATCCGTATGCAGCTGATCTGGATAAGAAAATCAAACAGCTTGATGCTGACATGAAAGCACTGAGGGCGGCCAAAAAGAAAAAGGAAGATCGTTGGAGCAGCTGGACCGTGCCGAAAGAATAAGCAGGAGGGGCACAGGATGGGAAAAGAGGAAAAGGGCGGCGCTGTTAAAGTGACCGCCCTGGACATAAAAAAGGCGCTGGGAGATTACCACGCAAAGGATTTTTTCATGACTGAGTGCAAGAATGGATCCACGTACTTCCCGCCGCCGCAGGGGCTGTTGCTGTTTGACGCAATAGCAATCAGCAAGAGCTGGACCAGGCCGAGGATACGGATCTATGAGATTAAGGTGAGCAGGAGCGATTTCCACCAGGATGGAAAGTGGCACCTGTACAAACAGTATTGCCATGAATTTTGTTTTGCCTGCCCCAAAGGCATGATCAAGAAAGAGGAGCTCCCGGATGACGTTGGCCTGGTGTATTACAACCCGGAAAACGGAGCGGTGCGCCAGGTAAAAAAACCGCTGTACAGGGCCGTGGAATATGATGCAAATATGCTGATGTACATAATCATGAACCGTATCGACAGCGACCGGCTCCCGTTTTACGAGAATAACCGGGCGGAATATGCGAGGGCATATCTGAAAGATAAAGCAGATAAGCGGTATATAGGGTATACGCTCCGCAGCAAGATGGCAATGGAGATGCAGGAGCTCCGGAATGAGATTGACGGGATCCCATACAGGAGAAAGCACCAGGAGCTGTGCGTTGACATTGTGAGGCGCATTATTGAAATGCTGAGGCAGAGCGGGGAGAACATTTACAAGGCAGAGCAAATTGAGGGGGTACTGAAAAGGCGGCTCGCCAGCACGTGCCCGCCGGAATTTGGCAGCATGAAATACCATGTGGACCAGCTGAGCACGCTGATCGGCAGGATTGAGGAGCGGGAGAATGGCAGTGACAAAGAAAACGGTGCTGATAGCGCATGAGGTAGAATTTTACCCGGATGCGTTTGACTGTACCATAAGGGATTTTATTGAGCAAAGGGAACGGCTGAGGCTGCCAGCGGATGAATTCAGGACCTGCTATATATGCGGCAGGCATTTACAGAAACACAGAAAACCGATAGTGGTCAATGTGTCCGGGATAGGCAACCGGTTTGCATGTGACAAGTGTTATACAGAGCATACCAGTGGAGGGATGAACGGTGAAAAAACAGAGTTGTAGAATGACACAGCAGGAGAAAGAAACCCATAAGGAGGCCGGAAAGTACCGCCGGATGACGGATCAGCAGCTGGTTGACATGGTGAATGACCTGAAACGGCAGGCGGAAAAGGCTATTGCTGAGAGAAACGCAGAGGCAGCGCTGGTCGAGGAGGAAAAGCACCGGGCGGAGATCGCTGAGCGGGCGGCACAGGCAGCTGCGCAAAATATGGCTGAAAAGGTAAAGGAGGCCTCCGAAAAGGCCTCCGCCGCCAAAGAAGCAGCCGGAAAAGGGGCGGTTGAAAAGTTTTTGCAGGAGCTGCAGATAAAGGCAGGTACCGGAAACGGGATCGGAAATGGAACGATTTTCAAGCTCCGCCGGATCCTGAAAGAAATGCCGGATTACATTTTTGCGGGAGACTGAGGCCATGGCGTGGGATGACAACTATGTGAAAGATTTTAGCAAAGCAAACAGAGGGCGTGAATTTGAGGATTTTATAAACTTTGCTAACAGCAAATACCAGGCAGAGGGCGTGGCGTGTATGCACAAGGTACCCACCGAGTTCATACCGCTGCGGGGTCCGCATGGGAATGTGAACGGCTGCAAGGTGAACCAGAAAAGCTGCGTTGATTATTTGGGGCGTTTCCGGGGGATTCCAGTGGCGGTCGAGGCAAAGCACACAAGGGCAAAAAGAATTGATTTCTCCGCCGTACAGGCGCACCAGGCGGCGTATTTGGATGACTGGATGCAGACGGACAGCGGGCAGATGGCATTTGTGTGTGTGAGCTTCAACCTGAACCGGTTTTTTATGGTGCCATGGGGATTCTGGAAAGCCGGGATGGAGTGCTGGGAGCTGCACAGGCGGACTGGCGAAAAGGAAACCGTGACGGTGGAGCAGTACGGATGGACCTGGAAAACTCCGGGAACAGCCAGCGTGAGTGCGGATGACCTTCTCCCGGCCTGGGAAATTATGACCGGCGGACGCTATGGGCTCCCATACCTGCAAATAATTGAAAAAATAGCAGGAGGAAACAAGGAAAATGAGGACACAAGACCAGGTTATTGAGTATTTCAGCATGACACTGATAAGGGCGGTTGTGGCGGAAGGTGCGCCGCTGATTATGGTGTATGAGAATCCGGAGGATTATCCGGGGAAATTTGTTGCACGCCTGTACAACGGGCGGCAGAGCACGCACCTGATCGTGCTGGCAGATAGCCTGGAAGAGCTGCGGGAGGCAAAGCCGGATTGCATGAGCATATTCGCAAGGCGTGAAAGTGACCCGCTCAAGGTGGCAGAAACCTGGTTGTGACAAAGGAGCGAACAATGGAAGAATTTGACTGGAATGACGTATCAAGATATTACCGGCCTAACATGCTGGATCAGAATGTTGCCATGGAGATATCCCGGCACTGGGAAACACCGGAGGCCATACGGGTATTTGCCAGGCGCTGCGGGCAGCTGACAGATTACTCATACTGGTACCTGCTGGGTACCCTGTGGGTGTGTTACACGGGATTTACTGATCTGAGCATGTGGAAAGAGCTGTTTTCAGCAGACCGCAGGCACAGGAAAGACTGCATAATGAAACCCAGCGAAGTGAGAGCGTATGACGGACTCCCCTACATACTGACGGCATACCGGGCGCACCGGGCAGGAGAAACGGACTGGATCAGTTACACGCTGGATCTGGACCGGGCAAAGAAGTTTGCGAACCAGAGAGGCGTGCATGAAGTAAAAGAGTACCGGATCCGCAGGCGGGATGTGCTGGCGTACTTTACCCGGCGCAATGAGAGTGAGCTGCTGGTGCTGGATAAGGAAAAGGCAGAGTATGTGCGCAGCCATTATGTGGCTGGCGGCAGAAAATGTGAATTTTGCGGCAATGACTATGCGGAAAAATGGGAGTGCGGAAATACCTGCTGTGAGGAGTGCTGTGCGGCCTGTGATGCGCAGTATCCTGATAACCCATGTAAGTATAGGGCAGAGGAGCTGGAACGCAGAGAGCAGGCAAAGAGGCAGGCTGAGGCGGGCAGCACGCAGGGCGCTGCAGGCCTGACAGAACAGGAACTGGCCGCCATAAAGAAAGCAGCGCCTGGGATCGCCGCCGGTACCGGATACACTGCAGAGGAGGCAGAGAGCAGGCTGAAAGATTTTTTCAGGAGGAAAAAAGCAGATGGGGAGAGCTGAAAGAAGAGCCGCAGAGCGGGCCAGGAGAAAAAGCGAAATCCGCATGACACCAGAGCGGATCCAGGACCTGAAACAGCGGACGGCAAAAGAAGCTGCCCGGCAGGTGGATGAAATGCAGAGAGCCAGAGAATCTGAACGAGTACAGCAGGCACTGGACATGCTGATCCTCTTCGGGATGACCTGGCTCCACCAGGAAAAGGGATATGGCCGCCAGCGCCTGGAACAGTATTATGACGGCGTTATGGAACTGCTGAAAGCATTTGAGCGTGATGAATGTACGTTTACAAGCCTGCGGGATGCCCTGGTGAAAGAAACCGGGATCCAGCTGTCGGAGGTATGAGCCTATGGACAGAAACAGGCTGAACGGCAGCGGATACATAGACAATACCGCATACAACGCAATCGGGAACATTACACGGGAAGAGCGGCAGAAACGGGATGATGCCGCCAGCGCACTGATTAAGGACGTGAAAGCGCTGATCCGGGGCCGTGGTTTTGATGTGATTGGCAGAATCGGCATTAAGGACGGGATGACCGGAAAAGAGTACAGATAAATTACCGGCGGCGCAAGCCGCCGGGGAAAGGAGAAGCCGGTGAGCATGATGGAAGTATTTGAGGATATAGCGCAGGAAACAGCGCCTGTGGATGAAACCGACAGCCGGAAACGGTATAAAGGAATCTGCCCGGTGTGCGGGAAAGAGCTTTATATCTGCAAGAGCCTGGCAATGCTGATGGGAATCAACACCGGCCACGGGAGCTGCCTGGGATGCAAGGAATTTTTGCACATGGAATTTAATGAGCAGCGCCAGGAGATGGATCTGGAACCGTTTGACAAATATGTGGAGCGGGAGCAGGCAAAGCGGGATGCGGATGCCGTGGCGGAAAATCTCGGATATGGAGGATTTTTTAAAGATGATGAATAAAAGCAAGATTGAGTGGTGTGATTTTACGTGGAACCCCGTGACCGGCTGCAGGCATGGGTGCCCGTACTGCTATGCGGAAAGGCAGGCAAACAGATTTTGCGGCAATGCCATGATCAACAAAGGCTCCGGCCAGCTGAGAAAAGAGGCAGATGGCCTGTGGGTACTTGAAAAGCCTTTCCGGAATGAGATCGACAAGGTGACACCGTTTCCGGTTGGATTTGAGCCGGTTCTGCATGAGTACCGCCTGACCATGCCAGCGCAGAAAAAGAAACCGGCGGTGATATTTGTGGTGAGCATGGGGGATCTGTTTGGCAGCTGGGTACCGGACGAATGGATCCAGAAAGTTTTTGAGGCGGCGCAAGCCGCCCCGGGGCAAACGGACCTTTTCCTGACAAAGAAACCGCTCCGGTATGTGCAGCTGATGAAGGATGGAAAACTGCCAGCCTGTGAAAATTTTTGGTATGGCACAACGGTGACAAGGCCGGACCAGGGATATTTTTACAACTCCGATTACCACACGTTTTTGAGCATTGAGCCGCTGCTGGAAGATTTCAGAGGGAAAATGCCGCTCCCGTACATGGCATTAAGGCCGGGATGGGTGATCATAGGGGCAGAGACAGGCACAAGGAAAGAACGAGTGCAGCCGCAGGCGGAATGGATACAGAATCTCCTGGACGTATACGGCGCAATGGACGTGCCGGTCTTCCTGAAAAACAACATAGCACCATACTGGCCCGGTACATTGGTGCAAAAGACCCCGCCGGGCATACGCCTGGGATAAATCAGGTGGATAATGTGGATAAATAAAGGACGCAAGGGCGCTGTGCGTGGATGGCACGGCGTCCAGCTCTCGGCAGGAGGAGAATCATGAGGATTTTGGAGCGGATGGATGCGGGGCTGGTGGGAATGGAAAGCATGAGATTCTGGCAGGATGCCGGATACAACCGGATCCGGGTGCTGGTGAACGCTGGCATGGTGACTGTGACCATACGGGGCGGAAAGCTGGCACCACCGACAAAGGCGCAGAGAGAAGCCTGGAACCGGCAGAAATACAACGGCGTGTGCTATGAGGTAAAGCGCACGGGCATTTTCGGATTGACCATATGGAGCAGCAAGAGCTGGGATGTAGATTGATAGGAGGGGAGAAACGTGAACCTGGTTATATTTTTACTGGGATTTATCAGCGGCGCACTGAGCGTGGTGGCGTGGGCGCTAAGGGTAAATGAGGTAAAGGAGGAAAGAGAGCAGAGAAAGAGGGGGAGTGACGGGTCCGGGGAAACAAGCGGGCCGCCTCCGCCGATACACCCCATGTGTAAATGCTGTATGGAGCCAATTTTGAAGGGAGATGATGCAGATGGACAAGATGACAGTGAATGAGGCGCAGGAGATTGAAAGAGCGGCCACGGATCCGGCAGATACCAGGGGAACCAGTTTGGAGCCGGGCAGCCTGGCAGAGGTTTATGCCGAGATGTCAAAACGGGCAACCGCTGAGGCCGTGAGAATCGGCGTGGAGGTTGGCACCAAGGCAGCAGAGAAACGCCTGGAAGAGGGAAAGAAAGAGCAGGCCAAGGGGAGATATGACCGGCGTGTCCGCAACACCAGGTATCTGCTGGCGAATTACCGGAATCTGAAAGACCATGTTAAGGGTGCGGTATACAGTGGCCGCAAGGTAAACGAAAGCGCCATTGACATACTGGATGGGCTGGATGGTTTTGAGTATGAGGAAAATTATTACATTGAGAGCATAAAGCAGAGCCAGCAGCGCACGCTGATCATACTGACCCACATTGAGGAGATGCTGAATCTGTGGCGCATATCGTGTGAGCAGAGCCAGAAACCGGAGGATTTGCGCCGGTACCGTGTTGTCTATGCTGCATATATTGACCCGGAAAAGAAAACCGTGGAAGAAATTAGCCAGGAAAACGGGATAGAGAAGGGAACCTATTACAAGGATCTGAAAAAGGCCATGAAGCCGCTTTCTGCCTTGATTTTTGGTATTGATGGCATGAGGCTGGCATAGTGCCCGCACTGGACAAAAAGTGGACATTTTCAGCTGAGAACGGACGTGGTAAAATAATATCGTGGAGGATTGGAGATATGGCAAAGAAGAGGAGCACAGGAAACTATTTCAATGACCTGGCGGCCTACCAGACAGAGGCAGAGCCGAGGGCAACCACGCCAGAGGGCGTGCCTGTTTTCTGTGCGTTTGATGAACTGGTGCCCATTGGTAAAGTGGTACCGAACCCTGGGAACCCCAACACCCACCCGCCGAGGCAGATTGAGCTGCTGGCCGCCATTATCCAGGGGCAGGGATGGAGAAAACCGGTGACGATAAGCAAGCGCAGCGGTTTTGTTACGTGTGGACACGGGCGGCTGCTGGCGGCACAGTATATGCAGGCCAGCGTTGTGCCCGTGGAATACCAGGAATATGCAACAGAGGCCGAGGAGTACGCTGACCTGATGGCGGATAACCGGCTGGCAGAGCTGTCCAAGATGGATGCGGCAATGCTGGCCGATATGCTTCAGGAGATGGACACCGGGGAGATGCCGCTGGAAATGAGCGGATACACGCAGGATGACCTGCAGGATTTACTGGATGCCCTGGGCGGCCTGGATGACGCAGAGAACAACGGCCAGGATACCGTGAAGCCTATGCAGAATATACCCATGACCCATGCCGGAGATATTTGGTATTTGGGGCAGCACCGGCTGATCTGCGGTGACAGCACAAAGCAGGAGACGGTTGAGCGCCTGATGGCCGGTGATCTGGCGCAGGTAGTGAATACGGATCCGCCCTATGGGATTGCGCTGGATGGCGGCGGCGGGCATGGGAAACGCCAGAAAATACAGCTGAAAGACAACGGCATGATTGCCAATGACGAGCTGACAGATGATGAACTGATGAAAAAGCTGCTGATTCCCGCATTTAAAAACGCAGCGAAGTACAGCAAGCCGGATGCGGCATTTTACATTTACCATGCGACAGACACCCGGCGGGATTTTGAGGATGCCATGACAGCGGCGGGGCTGATAGAAAAGCAATACCTGATCTGGCTGAAAAACAACCACAACCTGAGCGGCACCGATTACCTGAGAGATTTTGAGCCTATTTTTTACGCTGAAAAGGCAGGGAATACGGCCAAGTGGTGCGGTGACAGGAGCAACAACACAGCCTGGAAGATAACCCTCCGGGATGATGCCGGGATGGCAACCACGCTGAGCGGCGGCGTTGTGGTGACAGATGGGGAGGGCGGCAAGGCGTACATAACGGATAAGGTACCAAAGGGAAAGAAAATCCGGTATATGCGCCTGAAACAGGATGGCAGCGTCTTCCTGTACCCGGATGAAAAGCAGGGCGCTGTATGGGAGGTGGCCAGAGACACAGCGACCATACACCCGACACAAAAGCCGGTGGAGCTGGGCGTGCGGGCCCTGAATAACAGCTCGGAGCCTGGTGACGTGGCCCTGGACCTGTTCGGCGGTTCCGGCTTTACGCTGATCGCCGCAGAGCAGACCGGGCGGCAGGCAAGGCTTGTGGAGCTGAGCCCGACATACTGTGACGGAATTATCCGCCGTTATGTTTCCTTTACCGGGAACAGGGGCGTGACCTGCCTCCGGGATGGCGTGGAATACACGTATGAGAAACTGAATGAGGAAAACCTGCAGCTGAACAATGTGAGCGCAGAGGATGACGCAGAATGACTGAGGGGCGGCCTGATCAACGGGCTGCCCCTTTTTGGCAGCAAATGACCGGCAAATTACCAGAGCCAGTAAATACAGGCAAACAGCTGGCAAATGGCCGGTATCGGCAAATGACCGGCAAATAAGAGCAAAGGAGGGAAAACCGTGGCAGCGAAAAACAGAGACACGCCTGAGCTGTGGGAGCGGCAGCCTGGGGAAAGAACGCAGCATTACCAGAGATTCTGCATGTACCGTGATATGCCCTATGGCATGACCATTGTGGACCAGGGCAGCGGTGAGAAGAAAATGCAACCGCAGAAACGCAGCATCCGTGGCCTGGCAAAGCTGCTGGGCCTGAAAGCAAAGACCACCATTGAGGGGCTGAGCGCAAAAAACAACTGGGTGGAGCGTGCGGCGGCATATGATGTGTACCGCATGGAGCTGGAACGGTTTTCCAATGAGCAGGCGGTCAAGAAAATGCACGATATACACGCACAGCTCGGTGTACAGCTGCTGACAAAGGCAACCAGGGGCCTGACAGTGCTGAAAGATGAAGAGCTGTCCGCACAGGATATTGCCCGGCTGGCGGACGTTGGTGTGAAGATTGAGAGGCTGAGCCGAGGGGATAGCACCGAGAATACAGCGGTGAGCGGCAAAGTGACCGCAGAGCATACCGGCAAGGTGGAAATGACCGGTGCAATACCTGACATGTCAAGCCTGACGGATCAGGAGCTGGAAGAGCTTGAGCAAATACTGGGAAAGCTACATCCGCAGCAGCCAGTTTGACCCTGGCACCCTGCTGAAAGGGATACGCAGGGAACGGGCAGAGCGCTCCCTTTCCGAGTTTATTCAGCAGGCCTGGCCGATTATTGAGCCAGGCACCACGTATATACCGAACTGGCACATTGACCTGATCTGTGAGTATTTGCAGGCGGTGAAGAGCGGGGAGATCAAGCGCCTGGTGATTAACATACCGCCACGGCACATGAAAAGCATAAACGTGACGGTGTGCTTTCCGTGCTGGACATGGACGCAGGAGCCGGAAAAGCGGTTTATAAAAGTATCATACAGCGATTCCCTGAGCCGGAAACATAACGTGCTGAGCCGTGATATTATACAATCGCCGTGGTACACGCAGAACTGGGGGAACGTGGTACAGCTGAAAGATGACGTAAACCGGCAGAATGAATTTAAGAACACCAGGCAAGGCATGATGTTTTCCACTTCCACCGGCGGCGCAATTACCGGTGAGGGCGGTGACATTATTATTGTGGATGACCCGCAGAACCCGCTGATGGCAAACAGTGAAACGGAGCGGCAGAATACGATTGATTTTTTCAAGAATACCCTGCAGACCCGTTTGAATGACCCGAAAAAGGGCGCAATAATCATTGTGATGCAGCGGCTGCATGAGATGGACCTGACCGGCTATGTGCTGGCGGAAAACCTGGGATATGAGCACCTGTGTCTGCCAGCTGAGGCAGAGGAGCGCACGGTGATTACCTTTCCGGTAAGCAAAAAGCAGATCGTGAGAGAGGAAAACGACATACTGAACCCGCAGCGCTATGACCGGGAAAGCCTGGACGGCCTGAAAAGGAGCATGGGCTCCCTGCAATATTCGGGGCAGATGCAGCAAAGACCGACACCGGCAGACGGTAACATTTTCAAAAAGCAGTGGCTGCAGCACTATTACACGCAGGCCCCGCACTGCACCATGATTATACAGTCATGGGATTTGCCATTTAAAGACAGCGAGGGCAGCGCAAAGTGCGCAGGTTTTGTGATGGGGCGCAGCGGATCAAACATTTACATTTTCGACATGATAAACGAGAAAATGAATTTTGTGCGCAATGCGCAGGCTATACGGGAAATGACTGCGAAGCACCCAAAGGCCAGGGCAAAGGTTGTGGAGGATAAGGCAAACGGCCCGGCCATAATAAGCTATCTGCAAAAGGAGATTCCCGGCATGGTGCCGTATAACCCAAAGGGCAGCAAGGAAGAAAGAGCCATTTCCGTCACACCGTATTTTGAGGCGGGCAATGTATTCCTGCCGGACCCGAACACAGCATCGTGGGTGCCGGAGCTGCAAAAGGATCTGCTGATATTCCCAAAAGGCGTGTACAAGGATACCGTGGATGCGCTTGTGCAGGGGATTTTGTACTTGATGGATAAGCCGAGCCAGACAGGGCCGCCTCCGGACGCAACCGCCGGAAAGAGCAGCTATTGGAGGCGCAGGTGATAAAAAAATAAAGGAGGGCTGGCATAGTGACAGCAAAGGAGATAGGCCGCATAGGGCAAAAGCGCTATGGCGGCTTTTTTTATGAGGAGTTTCTGAAAGAGCTGCAGGGCAGGAAAGGCATTGAGGCATACCGGGAGATGGCTGACAATGATGATGTGATCGGTGCCATACTTTTTGCCATTGAGATGCTGATCCGGCAGGCAAGCTGGACCGTGCAGCCTGGCGGCGCTGAAAAGGCGGACGAAGAGGCCGCAGAGTTTGTGGAGAGCTGCATGAACGATATGCAGGAAACCTGGACCGATACCATTTCGGAGATCCTGAGCTTTCTGACATACGGGTGGAGCTTCCATGAGATTGTTTACAAGCGCCGTTGCGGAAAGAGCAGTGACGCAAGGCTAAACAGCAAATATGACGATTGCCTGATCGGGTGGGCGAAGCTGCCGATCCGGGCACAGGAAACGCTTTACCAGTGGGAGTATGACGATTCTGACAACCTGATCGGGATGACGCAGCAGCCGCCGCCTGATTTTGGCACGTTCACGATACCCATAGAAAAGGCGCTGCTGTTCCGGACAAAGAGCCGGAAAAACAACCCGGAGGGCCGCAGCGTGCTGAGAAACGCATACCGGTCCTGGTATTTCAAACGCCGGATCCAGGAGATTGAGGGCATAGGCATTGAGCGTGATCTGGCAGGCTTTCCCGTGCTGACAGCGCCAGAGGGCCTGAACATTTGGGATGAAGATGACCCGGAAATGGTGGCAATACGCAACGGCATGGATGCCATTGTGAAGAATGTGCGCCGTGACAGCACAGAGGGCCTGTCGCTGCCGTTTGGCTGGAATTTCAGCCTGGTAAGTACCGGCGGGCGCAGGACGTTTGACACCAACGCAATCATTGAACGGTATGACACCCGCATGGCAATGACGGTGCTGGCAGATTTTATTTTCCTGGGGCACCAGAGCGTGGGGAGTTTTGCCCTGAGCGACAACAAAACAGAGCTCTTTGCCATGGCAATCGGCGCATACCTGGATATTATTTGTGAGGTATTTAACAACCAGGCTATCCCAAGGCTGATCAATATAAACGGTGATCACTTTGCAAACATTACTGATTATCCCACACTGGAACACGGTGACATTGAGGATGAAGATATTGAGAAGCTGGCAACCTACATAAAGGATATGACCGGCGTGGGCGTGCTGACACCTGACGGCCAGCTGGAAGATTACGTCCGGGAGGCAGCGCACCTGCCTGAGCGCCTGGAAGAGGATACACCGGGCGTCCCTGGTGCGGGGGCAACCGGCAGGATACCTGGCGGGCAAAGGGCGCAGGAGAGGCAGCCAGCGCAGCCACAGGGGCAAAGGAGCAGCACCGTGGATCCAAGTGCAGAGGAAGAGGATCCGGATGCGGTGACGGATGATGACCTGCAGGCCGTGGAAGAGGCAAAGAAAAGACTGGGGAGATCGCCATGATACGATTTAAGAAAATAAGACCGGTATCGGTGCAAAAGGCAAAGAAAAGCCAGGCGGGGCAGGATGCCCTGAATAAGCTGAACGGCTTTTTAAATGCGGCATCTGCAGAGCCGGTATATTTTTTGCAGAGCATGTGGGGGAACCAGCAGAGCGCCATAACGTACAAGGAACTGCGGGAGGCGATAACCAACGGCTATATGAGTGAAAGCACGCTGCAGGCCTGGCAGCAGGATTATAGCAAGCTGGTATCGGATAAGCTGGCACCCACGTGGATCAGCGCCATGGAGGCGGCCAGCCAGGGCATAAAGGATGCGCATGACGGATTTTATTTTGACCACAACTGGGTCGGGATAACGAACTGGGTAAAGAACCACGGCGCAGAATTTGTGACCAACAGCAGCACAGAGCAGCGCAACGCAATCAGCGCCCTGGTGGCAAGGGCGTACAGCAAGGGGGAGAGCGCCGAGGAATTGTCCAGGGCAATACGGCCCTGCATTGGCCTGACGCAGCGCCAGGCGATTGCCAACCAGAATTATTATGACCATGTTAAGGAGCAACTGCTGAAAAATAACCCTGGCATGAAGGATGCAACCGCAGCGAAGAAAGCGCAGGATGCGGCGGCGAAGTACGCAGCGAAGCAACACCGATACAGGGCGCAGGTGATAGCGCAGACAGAACTGGCGTTTGCATACCAGCATGGAGAGTATGAGGCCGTGAAGATGGCGCAGGCGCAGGGCCTGATGGGAACCGTGGAAAAGATATGGTCCACGGCATATGATGATGGCGTGTGTGCGATATGCAGCGCCCTGGAAGGTACCAAGATCGCCATGGATGATGATTTTCCGTTCGGGAAAAACCCGCAATTGTTCGCCGGGCAGAGGCTGACACCACCGGCACACCCGCTGTGCAGATGCGCCGTGGAGTACCGGGAGATTTCGCCGCCAGTGATACAGCCGACAGCGCAGCAACAGCCGCAGCCTGGAACGCCTGGCAATCCGAACATACCGGATCCGAACGCACCAGCAGTGCCAAACAGCGTGCAGATGCCGCCGGGCATGACGAACAAAGGGCCTGCGCACCTGGGCGGCACCGGGGAAATGTACGCCTGTGAGGATGCCAATGGTGATGAATGGCTTTTCAAACCGGCGCAATCCAAAAACGGCGTGCCAGAGCCTTTCCGTGCGTATGTGCAGGAGGCTGGCTATAAGGTGCAGGGCATTGTGGATCCGGATACCGCCGTGGAGGTTGGTACCGGGGATATTGGCGGGAAATTTGGAGCTTTCCAGAAAAAGGTGAGCGTGGATCCGGCTGGCTTTGATTATAAAGCCTGGCAGAGTTATGGCACGCAGGGCCTGACAGCTGATCAGGTGCAGCAGATCCAGCGTGAGCACGTGACAGACTGGTTGCTGGGGAATTTTGACAGCCACGGCGGCAATTTTGTGACGGATACCAGCGGCAGAATAATTGGCGTGGACAAAGAGCAATCTTTCCGGTACATAAAGGATGCGGCCAGCGGCAAAATGACATACGCCTACCACCCAAACAGCAAGTATGGGGAGACAGAACCGCTGTACAATACCCTTTTCCGTAAATATGCCAACAATGAGCTGGACCTGGATCCACAGGACACGCTGGCATACATTAAGCGGGTGGAGGCAATACCAGATAAGGAATACCGGGAGATTTTCCGGCAGTACGCTGAGAGCCTGCACGGCAAAGGACAGCAGGCAGAGGATCTGCTGGATGCCATTGTGGAGCGCAAGCAGAATCTCCGGGAAACATACCGCACATTTTACACCGACCTGCTCACGCAGCGGACCGGGAAAAAGCAGGCTGCATTTGTGTGGGCGGATGAAGCGCAGGCCACGGCCACAACCATGCAGGCCACAACCCACAGCGTTGCCAGCCTGAAAAAAATGAGCAAACAGGATCTGCTCCAGCTGGCGAAGCAGAAAAATATTGCTTATTACAACAACATGAATAAGCAGCAGCTGATTGACAGCATATCGGACCCGGTAAAGGCGCAGCAGTGCAGCGCAGATGTGAGAAACCGGCTGGCGGCCAACCAAGCGGCCAGAAATGCCAGGGCGGCGCAGCCACAGCCGGTGAAGCCTGCCAGCAACCTCCCGCCGGGAACCCTGACGGCTGATGATGTTTTCAGCAACCTGGACAAAGTACACCCAGGGCAGAAACAGGGGTATGCGGTATGGAGTGATGCGGATAAGGTTGAGGGCATGAACCTGACAACCCGCCGGATGCTGATTGATGGGGATGTGCATTATGAGATTACCGGAAAGCTTCGGAGCAGCACGTGGAATGAAGTGCTGCAGAAGATGGACGGACCGCAGCCGACAGTGCAGGCCAGCCGGATCAATATGCAATTTGAAACCACAGTGCCCACCAGCAGAGCCTGGTCCACCAGCACGCTTGTGGATACCAGGTCAAATATTCATGGCGTGGTGACGTACCTGGATAACATGGATCCTGCCTATGGATCCCTGGAAGTGTACAGCGGCAAGATGCAGGGGCTGCATTCCTGGGATGGGTATTTCCGGATCCGTGTGAGGAGCACGGGTGACGGCGTGGCGGATGCCAAAAAGGCCGTTGACCTGCTAAAGAGTGTCGGCCTGGATGATGTTGCCAGGACACCGACAGCGGCGGCAGAGGAAACGCTGAAAAAGGCAAGGCTTGTGTGGTCGCAGGCCCCTGGCCGTGTGGATGAACTGCGGAATCTGACCGGCACACGCCTGGTGCAGAAACTGGATGATATCATACAGCAGGAGGGCATTGATGCGGCGCAGCTTGCCAATATGCAGCTGCAGCGGGAGTACAATGGTTATATAACCTATGCGAATAAAGGCATGGCACAGAAACTGCAAAAGGCTGGCGCAAAGTATGTGTACCATAGCGTGAGCCGTGAGGGGGATGTGATAAAGATTATTGAAAGCAACGGGATTTCCTCCACCATGAGCCGTGTGAAACAGGGAATTGCGAGCCCTGCGGGGGCAAGCATGACCGCTGACATGCGGACCGGCGGCGCTGACAGCGCATTTACCAGGCTTGTGACCGATAAGGCGCAGAAAACCCGGCAGCGGTTTTCCAGCGCAAGCGTAAGCGGTGACTACCAGATAAAGCTGAGCCTGGATGTGATGGAGCGCACGGATTATTACTCGTTCACTTTTGATAATTTTGGTGAAACCGCTGATATTTCCGCCAATGGCAAGAGCCCGCTGGACATGGCAAAAGAACTGAACCGCTATTTTAAGAACAGCAACGAAATGATGTTCCGCAATGGCGTGGATGGCCGGTATTTTACAGAAATCATGTGCAGGACAGACCAAGAGCGGCAAAGTTTGTTGCAACAGCTCCGTGCCCGTGGCATAATGGACATAAACGGGATTGATGTTGACAAATTTATTACCGTGGGGAGTGAACTGTGATGGACAGCAGAAAAACGTATTGGTTTGAACAGCCGTATCAACCGGGGATCCTGAATGTTGCCGTGCAGCCGATTCTTGACCCAAGAGATGGCCGCCTGTGCTTTTCCGTGCCGAACAGCGGCATATGGGCGCTGCATGGCAAGGTGATAAAGGATGACGGTGATTATTTTGAATTTAAGTGCAATGATGACCTGATGGGTGCCCGTGGCGGTACCTATAAATTTTCTGCGCTGGATATTAAAACCTTCCGGAAAAGCACGTGCAAATGGATTGCGCAGGGGGAGGCCATTGGAAAAGCCTGCCAGAGTACAGCTGATCTGCATTACTGGTACCGCAGGAATTGGCCGAACACCAGACTGTATGAAATTGGTGAGTGGGAAATGCGGGAGAATCAGCGCAAGGGGCGGCGCACGGACACATGGAACCGTGACAGCTGACCCGCACAAAAAAGAATAGGGCAAAACCGTTGAGCGCCTGGGATGACCTGGGCGCTTTTTTGCTGCCGAAAAGCAGCGGAAAGTGAAAAATATGCTGCCAAAGCGCAGCAGATAAGGAGGATAAGGACATGCAGACGTTTTCCAAACTGATCAAGTGCAGGGCGGACCCCACACGGCGGGAAAGTGGCCGCTTCCACGTGCAGAAAGTGGATGAAGAGAAAAAGCTGGTATTTGGATGGGCCAGCGTTTCTGTGACCGTGGACGGGCAGGAGGTACTTGACCTGCAGGAGGATATGATTGACCCGGAAACACTGGAAGAGGCAGCCTATAAGTTTGCCGAGCTGTACAGGGACGGCGGGGAGATGCACGAGCGCACCGGCGTGGCGGTTATGGTTGAGAGCGTGATACTGACCGCAGAGAAGCAGTCCGCAATCGGGATCCCGGCGGGAACGCTGCCGGTTGGCTGGTGGCTGGGCTTCCGTGTGACAGATGATGATGTGTGGGAAAAAGTGAAATCCGGGGAATACAATATGTTTTCCATTGGCGGCACAGCAATTCGTGAGGAAATAGAGGATGATGACGGGCAGGAGAATGGCTGACCGGCACGCCTGACAACCATGATAAGCAAAGACCCTCGGCGCTCCGGGGGCTTTTGTTTATAAATAAAATTTAGCGAAAGCAGGAAAGGAGGAACGGATCAGTGGCAAAGACGAAACTGAAAGACCTGGAAGTGAATGAGGTTAGCCTGGTGGATGCCGGTGCCAATCAACATGCGCACGTCAAGCTGTACAAGAGGCGTGACGGAAAGGCACCGGCAGGAGAAGCGCAGCCGCAGGAGCAGCCAGCGAAAAGCGGCCTCCGAAAGCTGTTTTCTGCCATTGGAAAAGCGCTGAACGTATCACAGGAGGATATTGACAGCGCCATGGATGACATTGAGAAGGCTGACACATTCAGCGAAAAGATGGAGGAAAAGAAGCTCCGGCGCATTTCAGATGAAATTTGGGATGTGTGTTTTGCCCTGGAAAGCAGCCTGTGCAGCATTATCCATGATGATGATGTGGCTGACAGGGCGGGCATGATGAACCAGAGCGTGGATGAATTTACCGAAACCATTAAAACGCTTATTACTTCCTGGGCGAACGGAAAGAGCGCACAGATCGCAAAGGCGGCGGATGGTATTGCCGTTGAGCACATGCAGGAGGCGTACACCAGACTGGGAGAGGCAATCGCAAAGGCAGAGCCTAAGACTAACAAGGTGGATCCCGCCGGGGATGATGATCCTGATGATGACGATCAGGAGATTACCCCGCCTGCCGGTGGAGCGGAAACCGGAAAGAGCTGCCAGACAAAAAAATCAAAAGGAGGAATACATGACATGAAATTCAGAGAGGACATGATGACACCCGCTGACAAGCTGGCGTTTGAGCACCTGAAAAAGAATTATGGCATTGCTGACGGTGCTGAGGATGGCACTGGCGCTGCCACAGGAGCCGCAGATGGCGCTGAGACTGTTGGCAAGGGAATCGGCGCACAGACTGGCGCAGAGGGCGCAGGAGCCGTACAGGGCGGCGCAGATGGCGCTGGTGAGGATATTTACAAGGGGCTGCACCCGCTTGTGGCCGCAGAGCTGAAAGAGCTGAGAAAGCGGGCTGATGAAGCGGATGAAAGGGAACTGCTGGCCGTGGCAAAGCGCTATGAGATTATCGGCAAGAAGCCGGAGGAACTGGTGCCGACCCTGAAAGCGCTGAAAGCCGCAGGCGGTACGGCCTATGCGGATATGATCGGCGTGCTGGACGGAGCGGTGGCAACCGTGGAGAAATCCGGCGTGTTTGGTGAGATCGGCAAGCGTGGGAACGGCACCGGATCTGCGGATGCGTGGAGCCGTATTGAGAAACACGCAGAGGATATCCGCAAGGCAGCGCCGGATCTGAGCTATGCGGAATCCATTGACAGAGCCTGCATCCAGCACCCGGAGCTGGTTGCTGAGTATGAATCCAACAGATAAGGAGGAGAATTATGAGCTATTTCGGTACACCTATGAATGACAGCCCTGTGATTGTTATCCAGGCGGCGGAAGAGATCGCAGCACCGGCATTCCTGGCCGTGACTGCGGACGGTAAAGTGGTAAAGGAGGCCGGTGTGAACGCACTGGGAATCGTTACACCTGATTGTGACGATAAGGTTGCCGCCGGTGATGACCTGACGGTCCAGATCAAGGATATTGGCCTCTGGCTGGCCTCCGGAGAGATTGCGGTGGGTGATGAACTGACACCGGATGAATCCGGCAAGGCCAAGAAAGCGGAAGATGGCAACTTTATCACGGCCATTGCGCTGAGCGCAGCGACCAAAGCGGACCAGCGTGTGACCGTGCAGATCTGCAAGGCCGGGTACGCAAAAAAAAACTGACGCCAGCCCCGGCAGTGACGCTGGCCACAGCCAATGATGAAAATCTGCAATCCCTGGGAAAAAAGATGACTGATTTCTCGGATGACCTTGCCTATACGGTAGAAGGTACCAAGATAAAGGCAACCGGAACGCTGAAAAACATTAAGGATTTTAAGGCGTTCAATGAAAGCGACCCTTCCGAGCAAAACGGTTATTACCTGCCGTTTACCGCCACGCCAAAGGAGCCGGAGACAGAGGTAAAAATCTCCGTGGATGGAAAGCCGGACGTGGGGCCGACCCCTGATAATACATTTGTTGTATTTTTGGGAACGGATGAAGCAGGGAAATCCAAAAACATTGCAGTAAAGGCGGGCGAAGATACGTCCACCATTGACATGAGCGCACTTGTGCTGGGCCAGTGACAGAAAAAATGAAAGGAGATAAGAAAAAATATGAGAGACGTTATGAGCACAAACGCCGGTATTGCGGCGGAGATTGCAAAAGGCTGGAAACCTAACCAGTACCTGACCAACATGAGCCAGGCATATTTTACGCAGCCTGGTGATTTTGTGGCACCGGCTATATTCCCGATCTGCCCGGTAGCAACCAGCTCCGGGTTTTATTACACCTTTGACAAGGCTGACCTTGCCAGGGATAACGTGCAGCGCAAGCCTGCGTTTGGTAAGGTAAACCCGGCCATTATGGGCCTGGGTGAAAACCAGTATGGCTGCAAGGTGGATCAGGTGATCGTTGGCATTGACCAGATCGCCATGCTGAACTACCAGCGGACCCATGCGCCGGGCGTGGCGGATCCCCGCCGGGCAAAGGTGCGTTTTGCCAATGAGCAGATGAGCCTGCACCTGGATATCCTTTTTGCCAAGGGATTTTTCAAGACAGGCGTATGGAAAGACGAGTGGAGCGGGGTTACGGAGAGTGCGCAGGGAAAGCAGTTCCTGAAATTCAATGACGAGAATTTTGATCCGGTGCATTTCTTTGACGAGCGCAAGCGGGATGTAAAGCGCAGGGGCCGCCGCACGCCTAACAGGCTGGCACTCGGCTATGATGCCTATCTCGCCCTGAAAGAGCACCCGGACGTTGTGGAGCGTGTGAAGTACACCGGATCCACGGCGAACCCGGCAATCGTGACGCTGCAGGCGCTGGCGCAGATCCTGGGCTTTGAACAGGTGAAGGTGCTGGAATCCACCTACAATGTGGCGGGTCCTGGGGAGGAGGCTGACATGCAGTTTATCTGCGACAGCAACGCAGCCCTGATGTGCTACGCAACCAACAGCCCGCAGATTGACGAACCGTCCGCAGGCTACATTTTCACCTGGGATATGCTGGGCAATGGTTCCTATACGGCCATGGACCAGTATGAAGGTGAGAACGGCACCCACAGTGAGTTTATTGAGGGCCTGATCTCCACGGATATGCGCAAGACTGCGGATGACCTGGCAATCTTTTTCAAGGATTGTGTATAAGGGGATAAGAGAAAGGAGAAAGCCATGGGCTATGTATGCGTAAGTGGCGGGTATTTTTCCGGCCACAGATATGAAAAGGGGCAGCTGATTGATGAAAGGCATATCCTGCCTTCCAGAGTGCAGGCCCTGATCAGAAATGGGCGCATTGCCAGGACTGAGGCCGAGCCTGCCGCAGAGCTTGTGGCGGAAACCGGATATGCAGAAATAGGCACCGATACCATACCGGTGCCTATCCCCATGCGGGAGCAGGACGGAAACGCCACGGTGATGCAGCTGATGATGCACCCGGCGGACATTGTGGCCGCCATTGAAATCATGCAGCAGAATGTTGAAAACGCTGTGAAAGCGGTCAAGGATGTTGCCAATGAGGATATCCTGATCCTGCTGGACAGCGCTGACAGCAGAAAAGGCGTAAAGGAGGCAGCAAAGGCGCAGGCCGCAAAGCTGGCAGAGGCGCAGCCGGAGGGGTAAGGTGATGGCCTATGAGGAGATCGTACACATATAACCCGGATAAGCTGGGGGAAAGAGGCGTTGACCGGATGCGTTTTGAGCTGGGTGACGTGATGGTGGAGGGGGAGCGGGAAACCTGCGCCCTGTCTGATGAAGAATACAAAGCCATTATTGAATCCGCAAAGACCTGGAAACGTGCCAAGCTGGCCGTGCTGGAAAGCATCATGCGCCGGTTTGCCTATGAGGTTGACACCACAGTGGGCCCGTTGAAGCTGGAACTCCAGGAACGGGCTGAGCACTGGCGCAAGATGTATGACGCATTCAAAAAAGAGTGCGCAGATGGCACGCTGCCGAGCGCCGGGATCCCTTCGCCGGAATCCGGGAAAGATGGAGGCCATTATTTTTATGGCGGTATGCACGACAATGAGAACGCAGCCAGGAGCAGGGGAGGTGAGCGCAATTTACTATTTAAGACCCGGTAATTTATTCAAGGATTTTTTTGTAGGAATAAGGACCGGCGGGGTGGATAGTAAAGGGCGCACCGGCGGCAGCTACAAAGCAGATGAAAAGAGGCCTATCAGGGCAGTGCTGGCACAGGCCACGCCGCAGGAAAAGGCAAGATGGGAGCAGATACAGCACCCGATCACGCACACGCTTGTGGACCGTGGCAGGCCAAAGGCTGAGACAGGTGATGTGCTTATGTGCGGAAACCGGCACTTTTATATCCAGGGCGTTGATGAACCTGGACAGCTGGGCCTTTACACCATTTATTACGTGGAGGAGAGGATCGATCTATGAGCGTGCCTGATATTAGCATTGAGGTTGCAAAGAAAGTGCAGGCCATAGGGCAGCAGATGAAATCCAGGGCAGTGCGTGGATCCCGTGCGCTGAAAACCGCAGAGCTGCAGGTGCTTCGGGGGCAGGGCGGCGGCAGGAGGTACAAAAAGGCATTCAAAAATGCTTACCATACCGCTTCTGCGCCGGGGAGCCCACCGGCAGTGGATACCGGGAAACTGCGCAGCAGCTTCCGCCCGGTTGGCAGCACAAGCGCCGGGGCATTGTCCGTAAAGGTTGCGATTGAGACGGATACCCATTATGCGGGATACCTGGAACACGGCACAAGCAAGATGGCCGCCAGGCCGTATGTGGAGAAGATCAAGCAGCAGGCCGAGCCTGAAATCCTGAGCATTTTCAATGCGCCATATAACGTGTGAGGAGGTGCTGCATGGCACTGATAAAGGACAATGAAGCGCCTGTTTTTGACCGGGAGCAGGTGAATAAAGGTGATTTGATACGTGCAAAGCACCAGACATGGGATGAATACAGAAACGGGCTGGTTGTTAGCATAGCGGATGACCGGCTCGTTGCGCTGTATTACACCGGTTATGGAAATGTAACCAACCATTTCGTGATGCTGGCGGAAGAGGTGAGCCGTGGAGAGTGGCAGGCCGCATGGACCTCTGACCTGGAAGAAATTGCAAAGTTGGAGGGCGGTGATTGAGCGTGACGCTGGAAGAGCTGATATATGCCAGGCTGACCGGAAATGAGCAGCTGCGGGAGAAGCTGACAAAGTACATTGATGCGCCAGCTGTATTCCTGCAGCAATGCCCGGATGATACGGCGGATGGGTGGCATGGGATCCAGTACCCACGTGCGGATTACCTGGTTGACATGACGGCGGATCCGGAACGGCACAGCAGCGGGATTGTTACCGTGAACGTGTACAGCAACGATACCGGAAAGCCGCCGGAGGAAATTGCGCCGGATGTGCGCAAGGCCCTGTGTAACATTGTGATGCAGGCGGATGAACGGGCATATTGCATTGCCTGGGAGCGCACTGAGCTGTTTGACATGAGAACGGTGCAGAGCCCCAACACGCTTGTGAATGGATGCGCACTCACATTTTTGCTGATTGCGTTCCCCCGGCAGGAAACTAAAACGCCGGATCCGGCGCTCGCCGTGCAGGAATTCCTGAAACAGTGGGAGCCGGATGCCCTGATAATAGGCAAAGACCATATTGAATCTGTTTATGAGCCGAGCGATAAGCGCCCGGCTTTTTATGTGCGTATTTCAGGGCACAAAGAGAACCGGGCCACCTATGCGCTCCGCTGGATAGATTGCATGATCGCCATACATGTGATCGCACCAACACCGGAGGGCAGGAGCGCATGGTGCCGGTACCTGGCTGACACCCTGCACATGCTGGGTGAGGTAACAATGCTGGACGGCGCTCCCATGCTGGTGCTGGACCTGGCCGTTGACAATGCGGCTGAGTACCTGACCGTGGGGCAGATCGCAATCAAGGCGCAGTATGCGCTGGCGAACTATGGAAAGTATGCGCACCCGCTGAAAGAAAACTATTTTGACAGATAAGGAGGATGAAGAGATGGCAAAGAACAAGGCCACAGAGGCCGCTGAGGCGGCTGGAACCGAGCAGGCGAACATTTCCCCGGATGCACCTGAAAAGGCGGGAAATGGGGCAAATGGCGAAGCCACAGAGGCAAAAGAAGCAGTGTATACCGCTGCGGAATTTGCCAGGGCTGCAGCCAATGTTTTTGAAAAGCCGTACAGCCCTGACATTGTGATGGGCGCTTTCAAGATGGCCGGGAAAGACACGGCCACAAAGGCAGAGGCGGCTGAGATCGTGGGCAAATTTTTGAAAAAGGAGGTCAAGCTGAAATGAGCGGATTTTTTCAGGTAGGAGAAACAAAAGACAGGCCTGGCGTGTACCACCGGATTGAGAACGCAGGAGGCGTTGAGATTGCGGGGGCCAGGACCGGAATCGGGTGCGCAGTGGTGAGCGGAAACTGGGGCCCGCTGAATACACCGGTATCCATTGATCCGAGTGTTGACATTACAACGGTGATCGGTGCCGGTACCGGCGCTGTGGTTATCCAGGAGATGTTTACCGGGGGCGTGCAGGAGCTGATTGTCGTGCGTGTTGGCAGCGGCGGATCTGAGGGCTGCACCACGCTGAAAGGTACGGAGCTGAGTGAAACCAAGGATGCCATTAAGCTCACGGCCAAGTATCCGGGCAGCAGGAAGTTTTCCGTTTCCGTGAGGAAAAGCCTGGATAATGCCATACTGAAAGAGCTGACGATCTATGAGGGAACAAAGGCCCTGGAAACGGTGAGCTGGGTGGAATCCAGCAATGATGTGGTTGGCCTGGAATATGCGCTGAAAGACAGCAAGTATGTGAAGACCGAAGTGATCAACAAAATGTGTTCCGTTTCCGAGGTACAGCAGCAGGCGTTTGACGTTGGCACGGATCCGACCGTTGACACCGAGGCGTACAGCACCGGTTTTTCCGCAGCAGAGCCGGAAAAGAAAGACATGATCGTTGTGGATACGGATGATCCGGCGGTGCACAACCTCCTGGCCGCTTTTATTGAGCGTATTTACCAGGATGGTGAGTATCCCATGGCCTGCGTGGCAGAGAAATCGGAAACCAGCCTTGATGACAGGATGCTGCACGCTGGCGCATTCAATGATGAAAAGGTCATGTATGTGCTGAACAGCTGGGTGGATTCTGCCGGGATCGTATATGAAGGATACCGGGCGGCTGCCAGGATTGCCGGTATGATCTGCTCCGGCAGCGCAGCGGAATCC
>ENA-ORMO01000693-ORMO01000693.1-human-gut-metagenome-genome-assembly--contig:-NODE-693-length-44600-cov-7.871456_pt1 | contig 44600 bp, 36 predicted proteins | sample MGYA00242106_ERZ509001 | MGnify/ENA primary metagenome ERZ509001 (study PRJEB26280, sample SAMEA2338736) | human gut metagenome | biome: human gut; feature: human-associated habitat; material: faeces...
ACGTTTGTCTCAACGCCTGCTGCCCATGTGAAACGGCCTGTGCTCTGCTCGATAACAGGTTTTGCACACTCAACCATTGCCGGCCATTCTGTGTTTGTTGTATCTGCCGGAATACCTACAGATGCATCTGCAAGTTTCTTGTCATATTCGCCTGTTGTGATGAATTTAATCAGGTCGAAAGCTTCTTTCGGCATTTTTGTATCTTTGTTGATACCGAATACCTGTGCACCGAAGTTGTTTGTCTCGATTCCGTTTGCACCGTTCTCAAGCTCCGGATATGCGAAGCATCCCCATTTGAAGTCTTCGCCAGCCATATCCTTAACCTCGTTTGGAAGCCAGGAACCATTCAGGTACATAGCAGCTGTTCCAAGAGCAAGCTCTGTATTCTGACCTGCCGGCCATACGTTGGAACCAACCATTTCGGAATAGTATCCGTTCTTTGCAAGTTCTTCGATATCCTGTGCCATCTGAAGAACTGCCGGGTCATCCCATTTACCTTCTGTAACGATCTCAACAACTTTTTCTTCGCCTACAAGTCTTGCAAGGTGATATCCGATTACAGATGTAGCGTAAGCGTCGTCCATTGTCATTGGAGTGATTCCTGCATCTTTCAGTTTCTGACATACATCCAGGAACTCTGCCCATGTAGTAGGCTCTTTCTCAACGCCAGCCTGCTCAAACAGATCTTTGTTGTAGAAGAAAGCAAATACGTTCGGCTGATAAGGAATTGTTTTCAGTGTTCCGCCGCCGGCATCACGGCAGGCTGCCATAAGTCCCGGGATAGCAGTCTCTTCATAGCCTGTCTCTTTTACAAGATCTTCCAGATCAAGAAGATATTTCGCATACATGCTGTTTACACGGTCGATATCCTCATCAAAGATGTCGATCTGTGTGCCGCCGTCAAGTGCAGGCTGAAGAGCCTCACGGTTTCCGGTACGTCCCTTGAACTGAAGGTCTACCTTTACGCCTGTCTCTGCTGTATAAGCATCAACAGCTTCCTGGATTGCCTGTCCCTGCGGCTCTGTAGACTCCCACATAGACCAGTACACCAGAGTATCATCTGCTGCCTGTACTGTTGCGATCGGAGCCAGCATTGTTCCTACCATTGCACCACATAATACAGCGCTCAGAAGTTTCTTCTTCATTCCCATCTTGAATTCCTCCTTGATAAATGTGTTGTTTTTCGCTTCCACATGTTTTGGCAGATTTTACCGAAATCATGTTTTACTATCTTTAATTTTATCGTTTTTGCACAAAAAGTATTTGCACAAAAGTGTGTTTATTTTGTACAAAAAGCTTATTATATACATTTTTTTACAGATCCCAGATTTTTTATGGCATTCCGCTTTTTATTAGGCTATAATATGTCTGTATCAGACCATCTTTGTCCTGTAACTGGATTTGATACCGGAGGAAAAATCTTTATGGCATATGAAAGTGTTTATCTGGAAAAAGAACTTCAGATTGACCGAATCTATACAATCCATTATTTTGAATACAGAAATGATTTTTATTATGCCGGAGAACGACATGATTTCTGGGAATTTCAATGTGTCGATAAGGGAAAAGCAGAGGTCTGTGCAGAAGATGAACATTTTGTTCTGAACCGTGGGCAGGTTATCTTTCATAAACCAAATGAATTCCATAACCTGAGTGCTACAGGAACAAATGCTCCTAATATCATTGTAGTCTCTTTTGCCTGTGATTCCCCGTGCATGAGTTTTTTTGAAAACAAAATTCTGGAATTTTCAGATACTGAACGTTCTATCCTGGGACTGATCATTGCAGAAGCACGCCACTGTTTTTCTTCCCCTCTTGACAACCCTTATACAGAAAAAATGGAAAAAAAAACAGATATCCTCTTTGGCTCTCAGCAGCTTCTTTTAAGCTATCTGGAACAGCTTCTCATACATGTACTGCGCAGATATACCGCGGCTCCGCGCTATCCTTCCAACAGCCTTAATGATTCCGGCGCTGTATCTGCCGCATCAAGGAAGATCGTAAACTATTTTGAAGAACATATCCGGGATTCCATCACCATCGAGGATGTCTGTCATGACAATCTCATAGGCCGGTCTCAGCTCCAGAAACTGTTTCGGGAAGAATACGGCTGTGGAGTGATCGAGTTTTTCTCTCACATGAAGATCAATTTTGCCAGACAGCTAATCCGGGAAAACGATATGAACTTTACGCAGATTTCAGAGTTTCTGGGCTACTCTTCCATCCATTATTTTTCCAGACAGTTCAAAAAGATCTGCGGAATGACTCCGACAGAATATGCGTATTCTATAAAAGCAATCTCCGAGCGACCTCAGGATCCTGCCCAGGAAAATACAGACGAAAAACAAGGAGCTGATGTTTAAAACACCAGCTCCATTTTTGTGCCCTTTCCAGGCTCACTTTCCAGATTAATCTTTGCCTTGTGAAGAACTGCTCCATGTTTTACAATAGAAAGCCCCAGACCGGTTCCTCCTGTCTGACGGGAATGACTTTTATCTACACGGTAAAATCTCTCAAAAATACGTTTCTGTTCATTTTTCGGAATACCGATCCCATTATCCTCTACAAAATAGCATGGATGATATTCTGTCTGTCCGGCAAAAATACGAACCGTACCTTCTGCTTCTGTATATCGGATCGCATTATCTGCAATATTGTAAAACATTTCGTAGAGCACCTGGCGGACTCCCCGGACAACCACATGCTCTCCTTCCAGCACAAGCTGTATTCCCTTTTTCTCTGCTGCCATTTTCAGATGCGTGGAGATATCTTCCGCCAGTTCATAGATATCTACTGCTTCAAAAGGCATATCGTTGTTTTTTTCATCCAGACGCGACAATTGGATGATGTCTGAAACAAGGGAGCTGAGACGGCTTGCCTCATGATAGATTCTGCCAGAAAATTCCGGCATCTTGTCTGGTCCTACCATTCCGTTCATCATCAGTTCCGCATATCCTGAAATAGACATCAAAGGAGTTTTCAGTTCGTGAGAAACATTTGCAGAAAACTCACGGCGCATAGCCTCTGCTTCCTTCAGTTCCTGCATCTGGCGGATGATCTGTCTGTTCTGCTGATCCACTCTGCCCAGAAGAGGTCTCAGCTCTTCATATTTCACATCCTTTAACGGATTTTCAAGATCCAGTTCATTGATCGGCTTAATCAGATCTTTCGTCTGCTTCTGTACAAGGATTACCTCCAGAATCAGAATTCCGAGAGTAATCAGCCCCAAAAGGGTAAAGCTGGAAAAAAGAGTCATAAACACACTGTCTGTAGTTCTTGCCACCCGGAGGATGTTTCCATTTTCCAGCCGCATAGCACAGTAAAAGGTCTGTTCTGACAGAGTTTCCGAAAAACGCACAACCTCCCCATACCCTTCTTTTTTTGCCTTGAGCATTTCCGGACGTTCTCCATGATTCTCCATTTCATCTGCTTCTGCGTTCGATTCATAAATCACGTTCCCGTCGCTGTCTGTTACTGTAATTCTTGTTACGTTGATCTCTTTTACATTTTCCTGAAGGTAGTCAATTCCGGCTGCATCGATCCCGGCCCGGATATATTCCACCTCGTCCCGTACGCTCTGCTTCATAGATACGCTGAATTTGTCGTACATCACTACGCTTGCAGCCATAAAAGTCAGAAGCACTGACAGGATAACAAGAAAGCTTCCATGGTTTAACAGTCTCTGTCTCATTTTAATCTCCGATCCGGTAGCCTACGCCACGCACAGTTTCCACCATATTTCCCGCTTCTCCAAGTTTCTGACGCAAAGTCCTTACATGGACATCCACAGTTCTTGTCTCCCCGTCAAAATCGTAGCCCCATATATGACAGAGGATCTGATTACGGCTCATAACAAGTCCCTTATTTTCCAGAAGATACTGAAGAAGTTCAAATTCCTTTCTGGTAAGCTCTACTTTCTGATCCCCGATCTGCACCTCATGGCGTCCGATCAGAAGTTTAAGATCTCCACAGCACAGCTCTCTGTTTTCTTCCTTCCGGCTGCATCTCCTCAGGACAGCCTTTACTCTGGCCACAAATTCCATCATTCCGAACGGTTTTGTGATATAATCGTCTGCCCCTGCTTCCAATCCTCTTACTTTATCAAATTCTGCCTCCTTGGCTGTAACCATGATCACCGGAATATTCCTGGTATCCGGATCTGCTTTCAGCCTGGAAAGAATGGAATATCCATCTTCTCCCGGAAGCATGATATCCAGAAGGATCAGAACCGGAAGTTCTCTTTTCAGAGCCAGATTCAGTTCTTTGCCGTCTGCAAACCCTTTTGCGGAAAATCCGGTAGTCTCCAGCGTATATACCAGAAGTTCACGGATATTTTTTTCGTCCTCTACACAGTAGATCATGGATATCCTCCTTTATTTTTATTCCACAAAAGCTGCTGCGTAACTATCCTCCGGTATTTTTGCCGGACACAAATTTTCGCAGCAGCTCTGAGGCATCAATTCATTTAATTATGATCGGGTTCTCAGGGAAGAATGTATTCCCTGCGTACATTTTCAAGATGTCGTGCAAAATCATCTCCATCATCATTTTTCAGCGCGTTCAGGTGGCTGTGCGTATCATAGAGATTTTCACGAACCTGCGTCACACAGACTCCGATATTGGAACAGTGGTCTGCAATACGCTCCATACTGGTGATCAGATCTGACAGGATAAAGCCCATTTCAATGGTACATTCACCGGAACGGAGACGGTTAATGTGACGACGTTTCATTTCTTTGGTAAGTTCGTCGATCAGCTCTTCCAGTGCTTCGATCTCCACTGCCTTTGTTGTATCCTGTGCATCAAATACATGGAAAGCAGTTTCCACAATGTCATTAACTGCCGCAGTTACCACTCTCAGTTCTGCCTTTGCAACAGGTGAAAAGCTTAAATTCTTTTCATGAAGCTCTTCTGCAGATTCCTTAATATTTACTGCATGGTCAGAAATACGCTCAAAATCTCCGATACAGTGAAGCATGATGGAAACGCTGTGGCTGTCGTTTTCTGAAAGGTCTTTGTTATTCAGCTGCACCAGATAGGTTCCCAGTTCATCCTCATAGCGATCCACCTTTCCTTCCAGCTTATCAATTTTCTTTGCTCCCTCCTCATCATACTGATGAAGCAGACCAAATGCTGTTTTCAAAGATTTTCCAGAATCTTCTGCCATACGTCTTGCAGCAGTTCTTCCCTGCTCTACAGCAAAAGCCGGTTTCTCCAGGAAACGGGATTCCAGGATCATGAATTCCTGATCTTCTTTGGCTGCCTCTACATCCTGTGCAGAATCGCGGATAGTCAGACATGCCAGTTTCACAAGAACATTAGAAAATGGAAGCCAGATCAAAGTCGCAGTTACATTAAAGATACTGTGTGTAACAGCAATTGCTGCCGGTGTTGCCATGGAATCCATAAAAGAAAAATGTACCACGGAATTCAAAAGATAGAATACACCAAGGAAGATCACTGTTCCAAGCATATTAAAATATAAATGGATCATTGCCGCACGTTTTGCATTTTTATTGGCGCCAATTGCAGACAGCAGCGCTGTTACACAGGTACCAATATTCTGTCCCATGATGATTGGGAACGCCGCACTGTAAGGAACTGCCCCCGTCACACACAAGGCCTGCAGGATACCTACCGAAGCCGAAGAGGACTGGATGATCGCCGTCAGGATCGTACCTGCCAGCACACCTGCTACAGGATTTGAAAATGCCAGAAGAAGATTTGTAAATTCCGGAACGTCGGCCAGAGGCTTTACGGCACCGCTCATAGTCTCCATACCAAACATCAGAACTGCAAATCCTACAAGTATCACTCCGATATCTTTCTTACGGGAGCTCTTGGTAAACATCAGAAGTACAATTCCGATCAAAGCCAGGATCGGGGCAAATGAGCTCGGTTTCAGAAGGCTAATAAAAAAGTTGCTGCTTTCAATTCCGGCAAGGCTCAGAATCCAGGCAGTTACTGTAGTACCGATATTGGCACCCATAATAATACCTACTGCCTGAGTTAATTTCATAATACCAGAGTTTACAAAACCGACTACCATAACCGTAGTTGCAGAAGAGGACTGGATCACTGCAGTCACCGCAAGTCCCAGAAGGACCGCTTTCAATTTACTGGATGTAAGATTTTCAAGTATTTTTTCCAGTTTTCCTCCGGAAACCTTGGCAAGACCGTCTCCCATAACCTGCATACCATACAGAAACAGGGCAAGGCCTCCTAATAATGTCAGTATACTAAAAAAATCCATGGTGTTTCTCCTTTGCGAATATTTAATATACTCTCATTTTAGGAAAGCTTTGTAAAATTATCCCCAGTGCAATGTAAAATCTATGTAAAATTTTTCTTAAAATCCCCGGATATCTTCTCCCTCATCTCCCGTCTTGTCTATAGAACGGATGATCAGATAATAGCTTATGTCCTCACTGACCTGAACTTTGACCCGCTCTCCGGCTTTATGGCCTTTCAGAGCCTTCCCAAGGGGAGATTCAATACTGATCCTGTTTTCCATGGAATTCCCCCGGATGGATGTCACAAGTTTGTATTTCTCGATTTCTCCATCCTCCTCAAACTCCACTTCCACGATATCATCCATTCCCACTTCATCCTCTTTGGAAGCATCTGTGACAATATCTGCTGTTTTCAGCATCCTCTCCAGATAGCGGATACGGCTTTCATTCTGGTTTTTATGGCGTTTTGCCGCATAATATTCAAAATTCTCGCTGAGGTCTCCCTGGGCTCTTGCCTCCTTCACCGCTTCGATAGCCTCTTTTCGTACTACCAGCTTACGGTGTTCGATCTCCTGCTCTATTTTTTCCACGTCACGTTTTGTAAGCTTTTCACCCATTGCTGATCTCTCCTTATATACTTATATAAAATGGAATATATTTTTCGGTAAAACCAAGTATACAGGATGATCCCCTGAAACTCAAGAGAGGTTTTCACCCTTTATATGGCAGTAAAGAAACAGGCATACTTCCTCTCCCTCCTGCCTGAGCTCCATAGTGCCGCTGTATCTGCCAAGAGCGGCCCGGATACTTGGAAGACCAAATCCATGGGCAGATCTGTCCGTTTTCGTAGTCACAGGAAGCTCTCTTTTTATCCCTTCCTTAACTCTGCTCTCAGAAAGCCTCCCCGTATTTCGGATGCTGACTGCCAAAAGTCCCTTTCCCATCCTTGCTTCCAGAGAGATTCTGCGTTTTTCTGCCGGCAGTCCCTCCACTGCTTCCATGGCATTATCAAGGGCATTGCCAAAAACGGCGCAGATATCTGGTTTTTCCATAGGAAGCGGATCCGGAATGTCTGCCAGTACATGAAAATCTATTCCCTTCTGCTTCATCGACGCTTCTTTTGCACTGAGGATGATATTTACCGTATTGTCTCCGCAGTATTTTAATGTCCGGGTGTTCTCTGTACTTTCCAGAAGCTCCCGGAGATACGCTTTTCTCTGATCCTCCGGAAGCGCCAGCGCAGTCTGAAGGTGGTTTGCCATATCATGCTTCAGTCTCCGTATCTCAAAATGCTGCTGTTCCATAGCTTCGTAATAACGGGCATTCTGAGCCGCCATTACCGCTTCTGCTTCCAGCTTCTGCTGTTTTGCCAGCACCACCATAGTCCAGAGCAGACCCGCAAAAGCAAAAAGGGACAAAAGAAGAAGGATCAGATACTGTACCGACAGCTCATATATATTTGGATCGCTGAGAAGGATCAGGCTGAACACGATTCCCACCGGAGGAAGGGTCAGAAGAAACAGAAGCTTCCACATAGCCGGAGAAAGCTCAAAATCCCGTTCCGGTCCATATTTCCAGATCACCACACAAAATCCCAGACAGAAACACAGCTTTATCAGGATTACCATAAAACCGCCGAATACCGTGCCGTTATCCACCAGCGCATTAAAAGAAAACACTGTGCTTGCCACCATAAGCCCCACGGTAAGCCTTTTGATCCGGCTTCCCTCACAGCCTGTCCACACAGCCGTAAGGAAAATCAGAAAGGTGGGAACAATATTATGCCAGTCGGATATAAAGATCACCATTCCGCCCATGAGACCGCAGGCAAACAAAAGGAACAGCCTTCTCAGCTTCTGCGGGCGCAGCCTGACCAGTCTTCCAACAGAAAAAAGAAGCAACATCCCCATAAGCGAAAGCCATAAAACACTCAGTATAAGCTTTGCACTCTCTTTCATGGCTTCACCCGATTCCTTTCAGCATACATTCCGCCAGTTTTGCCACAGCCGCATCCTTCATCCCTCTGCTGATGGGAAGTTCTTTTCCGCAGATCTCCACCTGATCGTGACCGATATGATCCACCCGGTCTCCATTTACCAGATATCGCTGATGGATCCTTACAAAACGACTGTCTGTTTTTCCTTCCACTTCCGAAAGTTTCCCGTAAAAAAAGTATTCTTCATTCTCCGTCACCACGCCGACCTGCCGCCTGTCGCTGTAAAAATACAGAATCTTATCCAGAGGCATCCGAAAAGTTCCGTCCTGATTCTGGAACACAAAGTTCTTTTCTTTTTTCAGAAAAAAATGTTCTCTCGCACGGCTCAGTATATGCCGGATCTGTTCTTCCTCCGCCGGCTTCAGCACATAATCCAAAGCTCCCGTACGGTATCCGTCAAACACATATTCCGAATATCCGGTAACAAAAACAATCAGAAGCTCTTTGTCAAATTTCCGGATCTCTTCTGCGGTTTTCATTCCGTTAAAATCCTTCATTTCCACATCAAGAAAAAGAAGGTCTATCTCGCCGGGATGTTTTCTCAGCCACCGGAGGGCGGTTTCTCCGGCAGTAAATTCATAAACGATCTCCTCATCTCCCTCATACATGGTTTTTTCCAGCTGAAACCGCAGGCTGTCCCTGGCTTCCTGCTCGTCGTCACACAGTGCGATCCTCAGCATAGTTTTCTCCCCTTTCCTGCTCCTTTTTCCTGTTTGAAATTATAGAAATTTTATCTGCGTACATAAACCAGATCCACCATTCCATTATAGGATTTCGTATGGATCAGCCTCAGAGGGATCCCCTGTTCTCCATTCTCAAAAAGCCTCACGCCGGAACCTAAAAGTGTGGGAATCACCGTAATATAGTAATGATCGATCATGTCTTCTTTTATAAACTGCTGTGCAAGATCCGCTCCGCCGCAGACCCAGATATCCTTTCCCTTCTCTTCTTTTAATTTTCTTACAAGCTCAATGGGATTCTGATCTGTAAATCGTATTTTTTCAGAAGATTCCTTCTGTTTATGGGTGAACACATATGCGGTAAGCTCCTCATATACCCACTGATCCGGAGATAACTCCGTAACAATCTGGTCATAGGTCTTCCGTCCCATAAAAACTGTATCCACATCTTTAATAAATTCAGAATAAACATCGACGTCCCCACCGTCCCCCTGCCCGGTCAGCCAGTGGATTTTTCCTTCGGAGTCCGCAATATATCCGTCAAGACTCATCGCAATAAATAAACTGATTTTCCTCATTTTTTCCTCCATGATTCCGTTTCTGTTCTACAGATTCCTGTTTCTTTATTATAACGCACTTCTCCTTTCCGTCCACTCCAAACTTTACAAAAATCCTTCCGATCTTTACATTTTCCACCGGATTTTTCCAAACTTTACACATCGTCCGCCATTCTTTACACCTCTGATTTTTCTCCCTTTTTTCTGTGCTATCCTGAATATGCAAGAGCAAAAACCTGTATATCCATAATTTATAAGGGGGAATTTTATGTTATCTGTAAAAAATCTTGAAAAATCCTATACAACAGGAAAACAGACCTATCCCGTTCTGAAAGGAATCAGCTTTTCCATTGCAAAGGGGGAATTTGTGGCTGTCATGGGGCCTTCCGGTTCCGGTAAATCCACACTTCTCAACTGTATTTCCTGCTATATCCCTTTTGAGAAAGGAAAAATCACTCTGGGCGGTCAGGAACTCAGCTCCATGACCCCGGAGCAGCTTGCCATCGTCCGCAACGAAAAGCTCGGCTTCGTATTTCAGGATTTTATGCTTCTGGACGGACTTACCGTCCGGGAAAATATCCTGGTTCCCAGGATCATCCGTTCCAATGTGGACAAAGACGGGGAACGCTACGCAGATCAGCTGATGGAGCTGTTTGGCATCAGTCATATCCGCAGTAAATATCCCGCGGAGATCTCCGGCGGAGAAAGACAGAGAACAGCTGTTGCCAGAAGCCTGATCAACCGGCCTCTGATGATCCTTGCAGATGAGCCTACCGGAAATCTGGACAGCCGTTCCAGCCGTATCGTCATCGAGTCCTTTGAAAATGCCAGAAATAATCTGGATGCCACCATCTTTATGGTAACTCACGACAGTTTTTCCGCCTCCTTCTGCGACCGGGTAATTCTATTAAAAGACGGAATGGTTTATCGTCAGCTGGAAAAAAACATCCAGACAAGAAGCGCTTTCCACGACACCCTGTTAAATGCGATCAAAGAAATGAGTGGTGATGAAGAATGAACAAAAAGAAAAGAAAACAATCCATAAAAAACATAAAAGAGCTGGAAAGCCGGCTGCAAAGAGCTGACTGGAAACAGTCACGGCTGTATCTGTTCTGTAACTTTGTATCCCTGATGCTGATGACCGCCTACTCCGCCCTGATGTTTTCTCCTACGGTTCTGAATATCTTCCCGGAAGGAGGTGACAGCCTGAGGCAGCTTTATATGATCTTTATTATGACTCTTTTTGGCTGTACGGTTTTCACCGTCTATGCCGCCAGCCTGTTTTTCCGCAAAAAATCCCGGCAGCTTGGTATCCTTATGGCTCTTGGAGCATCAAGAAAAACCCTTGCCCCCGGACTTTTCCGCGAGGTGATCCTTTTAAGCGGCAGCTCCGCCTTTCTGGGAATCCTTGCAGGCTTTCCCTTTATTATGCTCCTGTGGAAGCTGTTCCGTTTTTTTATCGTGGATAACCAGTACATGATCCTGAGCCTTGATTTCCGCTGTCTCTGGATACCGGCAGGCTTCGCCCTTCTGGTTCTTTTCTGCGCCTGCCTGCTGGCCTTTGTTTATCTCAGAAAAACAGATATTCTGGATGTGATACAGGAAGAACACCAGAATGAACCGGTAAGAGAGCTTGGGCTGTGGTGCGGTCCTGTGGGTATTATCCTTTTGATCGGCGGCGCAATGCTGGGATACAACTTTCCTACGTTTTATCGTGATCTTACCCATCGCTTTCCTTCAGCCCTGCTTAAGGTTCTTTGTTATTCCCCTGTATTTGCAGGTCTTTATATGGTCATGCTCCACACTGTTGTCAACGGATGGCATTTCAGGCGCAAAAATCCCTGGAAAAACATCGTTGCAAGAAGCATGATGAAATTCCAGGGAAAACAGACGGTAAACAGCCTGCTTGTTACTACTGTTCTGATCGCAGGCGGCTGCTTCGGTATTTTTTATCTTCCTATGCTAGGCACAGGCACTTCCATGACTATTGAACAAAGGGAATACGATTATTCCTGGTTCTGGCCTTCAGACCAGAATCTTCCTTCTGAGGAAGAAATCCAGGATCTTGCCCGGGAACATAAAGTTCAGATCACAGACTGGAAGAAATGCCCTTACCTCAGTCTGGCCGTTGACTCTAATATGATGATCGACAATGACGACGGCAGCTTTTCATGGAAATACTATGAAATCGCCTCAGAAGGCCATTTTCTTTCTGAAAGCGATTTCAACAAAATCTCAGGTCAGAACCTTTCTGTTGATCCGGGAGAATATTATGCTGTAACAAACAGAGAAGAAACCTCCTACCGCATAGTAGACAATTCCACTCGCTTTACCAATATGACCACAAGAGAAGTCCTTCCTGTTTCCTTTAAAGGCTTTGTCCATTTTGAACAGCTGGGCGCTCTCTATACCGGAATCCTGGACGACAGTGATTTCCGGAAAATTTCTCAGGGACTTACTCCCCAGTGGCAGGGAACCATGACATTTTTTAATTCTGAAGGAAAAGACAGCTATCCCTTTGCCCGGGCTTTTTATGAAAGGATTGTAGCCTCTTTTGATGACGACAGCTTTTCCACAGGCCTCTATGATCCTGTAGAATACCTCATGACAGAAGGCTACACAAACGACTATTTCGGAGCCAGCTACAGAGATATCGATGAGCACCTGGACCGCTCACAGCTGGACAGTGCAGATTTCCGGATGTTCTGGAATTACATGCCCCAGTTCCGGGTTCTTGACAGCACCGAACAGCTGAACACCTTTTCTGTCTTTATGATGACCTTCCTTTTTATCGGAATCGTGTGCTTTACTGCGGCTCTTGTCATTTCCTATACCCGCTGTCAGACCCTTGCTCTGAATAACGCCTATGTATTTTACGATCTGAAGCGTCTGGGCGCATCTCCCGGTTATCTTTGCCGGGAACTTCGCCGGCAGGCCGGACCGGTCTTTCAGATTCCAACTGCCGTGGGAATGAGCTGTATGGTACTTCTCTATGGAATGATGCTTTATGCCAATGATAACCGCTACACACAGTCGGAGATTGCCGGTTTTCTGGTGTGTCTGGAAGTGATCGCCGTCATTGCCATTCTGTTCTATGCTGTGTACCGCCGAACCCTTTACGGACTGATAAAGCAGCTGGGTCTTTACTCCTCCGAACGATAAAGCGCCCGATAAGAGTCGCCCTCCACCTGAACAATCTGCTCCAGCTCCTCGTTCAGCTCCAGAGAAACCTCCGAAAACTCCTGTTCCATCCAGAATCGGACGCAGGTTCCGCAGGAGGAACTTAAATTTCTGGGAACCGGCATGATTTTTGTGCCGATTCCCAGTTTTTCACAATTTTTCTTAAAACATACTGCGCCGTAATGCGAATAAAAAGTAGCGATATATTCTGTCATTTTGTAATACGAAGCAGGAAATCCTCACCCTGCTCTTCCACCTGTACCTGATAGCCCTGGTGGGATGCAAATCTTGTAACATTTTCCTTTGCAGTTACATTATCTACCAGAACCTCATATGCAGCCTCTTTGGAAGCCAGCGCATTTTTTGTCATAATCACCGGTTCCGGACAGGATAATCCTCTTGCATCTACCTGTTTCATACCAATTCTCCTTTTCTCAAAAATTATTTTATCAGTCTGATTTTTTTCTGGAATTCATAAATGCGATCACAGTTACCACTACAATACCAATGATAACAGCAATCTTTCCATTGGATGTAGGACCTTCTCCGGAGGATGCAAGCCCAAAGTTATGAGCAACAGCCGCTCCAACCATCAGTCCGATGACTGTTACTGCGGAATCTGTGTTTCCCTCGCCGGAAAGTACCAGCTGGCGGAGAGGACAGCCTCCAAGAAGTACGCAGCCAAAACCTGCAAGGAACATGCCAAGTGCATTCCACAGACCGTCTGTATGCGCTACCGGCTGTCCTGCAAATCCCGGATTAAAGAACGGTGTTCCTGTCACTGCGCCCAGAATAAAGTTCATCACCAGGGCGCTGGCAAAAATTGCCACAAATCCCATCAGAAGCTTCCATTCACGGAAAAGAACCGCATCACGGATACCGCCCACCATACAGAGACGTGTTTTCTGTGCAAGACCGCCTACGATCAGGCCGGCTGCCAGAGCGATCCAGACAGAGGCATGAAGGGAGCCCGGACCTTCTGTGGAAAAATGAATAAATGCAGGCGCTGCGACCAGAAGGACCAGAAATACGATCTGAAGTACCGGAAAGAGCTGTCCCTCCAGAGCCGGCATTTTATAAGAGCGCTTCAACGTATATCCTCTTTTCAGGAAAAATACACCTGCAAAAATACCAAGGGCAAATCCCACAAAACCAAAGATCGCGTTTCCGTCTCCGCCTGCCAGTCTCAGAATCATACGGAAAGGACATCCCAGGAACATCAGGCAGCCGATCATGACAAACACAGCAAGGATGAACCTTGTCACAGGCGCAGAACCGCCTCTTGCCTTAAATTCTCCGGACACCATTGCCATAATACAGGCGCCAAGCACCAGCCCGATGATCTCCGGACGTATGTATTGTACCACCGGCGCTGAATGAAATCCCAGAGCGCCTGCCGTATCTCTCAGGAAACATGCGATACAGAATCCCATATTTGCCGGATTGCCAAAAAATACCAGCAAGGCTGAGATCACACCGATCACAAGCCCTGCTGCTATAATGGCTTTTTTCTCATTTTTCATTTGTTATTTCCTCCTTTTCCCTATGCGTTTTTGTTTCAGCAGTATTTTTTGTGGTAAACGCATATTTGTACATCAGAATCATACCATTTTTCCTCTTTTTTTACCAATTAATTATAGCTTATTTTTTATATTATTTATAGATTTTATCAATAAATAATGCTATAGTAACTACATAATACAAAATGAGAAAAGGAAAAGATCATCATGAAAAAAATATATCTGGATCAGGCAAGTACCTCCTGTCCCAAGGCTCCGGGCGTGGCAGACGCGGTCTTTCATTATCTGTCCGGCGATGCAGTCAATATCAACCGCGGAAGCTATGACACGGCTTTTTCTGTGGAAGAACAGATTTTCGACACAAGAGAACAGCTGAAACAGCTTTTTCATTTTCCGGATAAAAGCCGCAATGTAATTTTTACCGCCAATGTCACAGCAAGCCTGAATATTCTTCTGAAGGGTCTGCTCCGTCCCGGAGACCATGTTCTGGTAAGCTCCATGGAACACAATGCTGTGATGCGTCCGCTGGTACAGCTTGAAAAAACAGGGGTAAGCTTCGACCGGATTCCCTGCGACTGTGAGGGAAACCTGCTTCTGGAACAGGCGGAAAATCTGCTCCGCCCGGAAACCCGCCTTCTTGTATGCCTTCACGGTTCCAACGTCTGCGGCACACTGATGCCCATAAAAGCCATCGGAGAATTCTGTCATAAGCATGGAATTCTTTTTGTCCTGGATACTGCGCAGACCGCAGGCGTGCTTCCCATAGACATGGAAGCCTGTCACATAGACGCTCTGGCATTTACCGGTCACAAGGGCTTCCGGGGACCTCAGGGAATCGGTGGTTTTCTCATCCGGGAAGCTCTGGTTTCAGATATGGTTCCTCTTCTCAGCGGAGGTACCGGAAGCATTTCCCACACGGAAGAAATCCCTGATTTTATGCCCGACCGCTTTGAACCGGGTACGCCTAATATTCCGGGAATCCTTGGACTCCATGCAGCGCTTTCCTGTACGGGGCAGATATGTTCTCAGGAGAATTTCCGCCATGAAATGAAACTGACAGAACACTTTATCAGAGGAATCCAGTCCATGGATCCTCTGGGAAAACATCTTCGGATCATTGGCAGAACCGACTGTCCGGGCACTCTGGAAACTGCCGTCCGCTGCGCTGTAGTTTCTGTCCTGACACCAGAGATCGATATGGCAGACGCTGCCTTTCAGCTGGATCACACCTATGGGATCATGACACGCGTCGGCCTTCACTGTGCACCTTCCGCACACAGAACGCTTGGAACCTATCCACAGGGAACCATCCGCTTCTCTTTCGGTCCGGAAAACACACTGGAAGAAATAAATACCGCTTTGAAAGCTCTGGGAGAGATTACCGGAGTCTGCTGAAACAGGAGGGACAAACATGGATTTTAAACAGCTGGAAGCTTTTACCGCAGTGGTGGATTACGGAAGCTTTTCTGAGGCCGCGCGCCGCCTCTATCTGACCCAGCCTACCATCAGTGCACATATCCGGGCGCTGGAAAATGAACTGAAGGTAAAGCTGATCATACGGACAACAAAAAAGCTGACCATCACCACAAAGGGATATCAGCTTTATGACAGCGCGATCCGTATCCTCCATATCCGCAATAATCTTATGGAAGATTTTACCGGTTCCAAAAAACATATCATTGATCTCAGCGCCTCCACCATCCCGTCCTCCTACCTGCTTCCGGAAATGCTTGCAGGCTTCGGTAAGGTATGCCCGGACGTCTATTTCCACTCTCTGCAGTCAGACAGCTCCGAAGCCATCCAGAAGGTAATCGACGGCAGTGTGGATCTGGGACTTGTGGGACAGTATACCGAACAGGAGGACTGCTGCTTCATCCCCTTCTGTCAGGATTCTCTGGTAATCGCAGCGCCTGTGACGCCTCATTACCTGAAACTCCAGGAAGACAATGCGTCTCTGCAGGAGCTGGTAAAAGAACCTGTGATCGTCCGTGAAAAAGGTTCCGGAACCAAAAAAGAAATGGATTATTTTCTGGAAAAATCCAATATCTCACCATCAGATCTGAATGTGATCGCAAGGATGAACGATCTGGAAAGTATCAAAAAATCCATTGTCAGCGGACTTGGAATTTCCATTCTTTCCGCCCGTTCCGTTCAGGATCTGAAAAAAACAAAACAAATTCTTCTGTTTCCTCTGAAGGATGCGGAACACAAAAGAAATTTCTATATTGTATACAGCCGGAACCGGATCCTGAAACCCCATGTACGCCAGTTTATTCAGTTTGCGCGGAACTTTTATCTTTCCTAAATCACAATGATGTTTTTACATTCTTTATAATCTTTCGGACATTGATCAGTGATGACTTCTGCCTCTTTAAATGGACGGAAAGTCACGGAGCTGATCTGTCCGAATTTGGATCCGTCCCCCAGCACATAAGCCATTCGGCAGTGTTCCATAGCCGTTCTTTTTACCAAAGCTTCATTTGTATCCGGAGTCGTAAATCCTTCCTTACGGGTGATGCCGTTTGTGCCAAAAAAACCTTTTGTAAAATGATACATCTGCAGCATCTGCATTGCCTGGCTTCCTACCACAGCCTCTGTGGAACCCTTCAGCTCTCCGCCCAGAAGACTTACATGAATTCCCTTCTGCGCAAGGATCCTGGCATGGGAAACTGCATTGGTCACAAAGGAAGCCTTTGTATGTTCCAGATAATCCAGCATGAAGCCGGTAGTCGTACCTGCATCCAGAAATACAAAATCTGCGGAACGAATGAGTCCGACTGCATATCTGGCGATTTTTTTCTTTTCTTCTGTATTCAGATCCGATTTCTGCTCCACGGTAGGTTCATAAGCAGACACCACGTTCTCCAGAGATACCGCGCCTCCAAAAACCCTGGTCAGTTTTCCCATTTTATCCAGCGCCGTAATGTCTCTGCGTACGGTTGATTCCGATGTATCCAAAAGCTCTTTCAGTTCTGTGACAGTGACACTTTTTTTCTCTGCCAAAAGCCTGAGAATGATCTCATATCTCTGTTCTGTCAGCATCTGGAAACTCCTTTCCTATATACAAAGAAACCGCTATACGGGACTGCACTGTCATAAAACACTGCAAACCCATACACCAGTTTCTTTCTGATTTATTTTTATTGATTATATCGGAAAATTACAAATTTTCCTGCATAAATTTGCTTACTGCTTCACAGGCTGCTGCCTCATCCTCACCTTCAAAGGTAAAGGTCACTTCATGGCCTTTTTTTACGCCAAGACCCATAAGTGCAAGAAGCTTACGGCAGTCTACCTTTTTGCCCTCTTTTTCAAGGGTTACAGTGGACTGGAAGCCCTTTACCAACTTCACAAGCTCTCCTGCCGGACGTGCATGGATACCTTCATCATCTGTAACTATGTACTTAAATTCTTTCATTCTTTTATCCTCCAGTTTTATTTTTCTTATACTGCTTTCTTCTTTAATATGCCGAGGAGAAGTGCCGAAATCACAGTTCCTGCAACAAGAGCTGCAACGTAAGCCACTGCATTTCCTACTACCGGGAATACGAAGATTCCACCGTGAGGTGCCATCAGCGTACAGTCAAACATCATAGAAACCGCTCCTGCCACTGCGGAACCTGCAATGCAGGAAGGAAGCACATGAAGCGGATCCGAAGCTGCAAAGGGAATTGCTCCTTCTGTAATAAATGCCAGTCCCATAATAAAGTTTGTAGGAGCAGCGTCTCTTTCTTCCCGTGTAAACTTATCCTTAAAAAGGAGAGAGGCTAAGGCAATAGCACATGGGGGCGTCATTCCTCCGATCATAACCGCTGCCATAATATCATAATTTCCCGCTGCAATAGATGCCGTACCAAAAACATAAGCCGCCTTATTAAACGGACCGCCCATGTCAATGGCCATCATTCCTCCAAGAATCATTCCCAGAATAAATTTACTTGTATTTCCCATTCCTGTCAAGGCATTATTTAAGCCTGTATTCAGTCCGCCCATAACCGGCTCTACCACAAATGTCATGATCAGTCCCATAAAGAGAATGCCTAATACCGGATAAAGCAAAACAGGTGCTATCTTTTCCAGAGCTTCCGGAAGTTTATCACAAATTTTGCGAAGTCCGAGAATCAAATAGCCTGCAAGGAAACCGGCAAAAAGAGCTCCGAGAAAACCAGATTTTCCATTTGCTGCAATCATTCCTCCTACAAGACCAACCGCCAGTGCCGGTCTGTCGCCAATAGCCATTGCAATAAAACCAGACAGAACAGGAAGCATGAAACCAAAAGCCGTGCCGCCAATATTTTTCAGGACAGCCGCCACTGGGGTAATGGTACCGAAATTTGATCTCTGGTCAGCAGGGAGAGCGTTCAAATCAACGAAAAGACCATCGATCAGGAAAGCAATAGCGATCAGTATACCGCCTCCCACAACAAGAGGAAGCATGTGGGAAACTCCGTTCATAAGCTGGGTATATATCTTATGGCCGGCACTGCCGCCTGCCTTTGCGCCTGAAGAAGAACTCTGAGAGCCCGCTGCCGCATGGTAAACCGGAACATCGCCTGCAATGGCTCTCTCCACCAGGTTATCGGCCTTGCTGATACCGTCAGAAACCTGACACTCGATCAGCTTTTTGCCATCAAATCGATCCATAGGAACCTGTGCGTCTGCAGCAACAATAATACAGTCCGCCTCCTGGATTTCTTTCTCTGTCAGTACATTTTTGGCTCCGCCTGAGCCTCTTGTCTCAACCTTGATAAAACAATTCTTTGCTTTTGCAGCCTTTTCAATTCCCTCTGCTGCCATATAGGTATGTGCGATTCCGGTAGGACAGGAGGTAACAGCCAGAATCCTGAACTGTGCGGATTCCGCTTCTCCGGTATCAGCAAGTCTCTCGTCAATATCCTTTTTCTCCTGGTCTGCTTTATCAATAATATCCATAAATTCATCTACAGACTGTGCATTTCTCAGTGCTTCTGTAAACTCTTCATCCATCAGCATAACGGAAAGCTTACTGAGCACATCCAGATGAACGTTGTCTTCCGTGTTTGGAGCTGCGATCAAAAAAAGCAGAGTTACCGGTTCATCGTCCAGAGCTTCAAATTCCACACCGTTTTTTATCACCATAGCTGCCAGTCCGGGCTTCTTTACCGCATCACATTTTCCGTGAGGGATGGCAATTCCCTCTCCGATACCGGTGGTGCTCTCTTCTTCTCTTAAGTACACCTGGGCACGATAAGCTTCTCTGTTGCTGATCTTCTCACTTTTCATCATAAGATCTACAGCCGTATCAAGAGCTTCTGATTTGTTCCCGGGAGCTGCTGTCAGCGATACGCTTCTTCTGTCAAGCAGATCTGTAATCCTCATAATAATCTCCCCCTTTATTTTTCTTCCGCCACCTGACGGTAGACTTCTCTGATTTCATTACCTGTAGCCAGATTTTCTGAAAAAGCGCTGGCACTTCCTGCCGCAATTCCCATATAAAAGGCATGTCTGTAATCCTGACTTTCCATCCAGCCTGCCATAAAACCTGCCACCATGGAATCTCCGGCGCCTACACCGTTGACCAGTTTCCCTTTTGGAACAGGTTTTTGATACACCTGACCGTCCTCTGCCAGCAAAACGGCTCCTTCTCCTGCCATGGAAACCAAAACATTTTTCGCTCCCATTTCCTGAAGCTTCTTACCGTAGGGAACCACATCCGCTCTGGTATTCAACTCCACTCCAAAAATCTCACCCAATTCATGATTATTTGGTTTTACAAGGAATGGATGGTATTTCAGTACCTTCATCAACAGATATCTGGTGGCGTCTACAATCGTAATCACATCTTTTTCTTTCAGCCTTTCCATGATTCTTTCATACATATCGTCAGGCATGGATGCCGGAATACTTCCTGCAAGAAAAAGAACATCTCCTTTTCGAAGCTGGTTCAGCTTATCCATCAGTTCCTCCACCTTGTCCGGACTGATCTCCGGTCCGACGCCATTGATCTCTGTCCCGTCTATGGATCTCAGCTTTACATTAATTCTGGAAATTCCATTTTCCACAGAAATAAAATCGGAATCCACTCCCATTTCCTCCAGTCTGCGGATAATCTCGTCTCCTGTAAAGCCGGCAGTAAAGCCAAGGGCTGTGTTTCTGATTCCAAGGTTCATAAGAACAGTGGAAACGTTGATTCCCTTGCCTCCGGGAAGGATTTTTTCTGCACTTGTCCTATTGGTCAGCCCCAGCTTAAAATCCTCCACATCCACAATATAGTCCAGAGACGGATTAAAAGTCACTGTACAGATCATCTTGTCTCCTCCCTCTATATTTTGGTTGTTTTTGACTGTTTTGTTCTTGTTTTTCTTATTATACTTTCATATTCATTTAAAGTCAATCAAAATATTTCACAAAATCAAAGGTTTATTTTTGAAACAATTTTACAATTCTTTCTGCTGCTTCTTTTGTATCCTCTGGTGATCCAAATGTGGAAAAGCGGAAATATCCTTCGCCACAGGCACCAAAACCTTCTCCCGGTGTACCCACAACCTGTATTTCATGTAACAGATAGTCAAAAAACTCCCAGCTTCCCATTCCATTTGGGCATTTCATCCAGATGTATGGAGCGTTTTTTCCTCCACAGTACCAGATTCCAAGCTGGTCAAGCGCCTGCATCAGTACTTTTGCATTTTTCTTATAGACCTGAATGTTATCATGAATCTGGTTCTGGCCTTCCTCTGAAAAAACAGCGGCTCCTCCTTTCTGGATAATATACGAGACTCCATTTGTTTTTGTAGTACGATTTCGCACCCACATTTCATTCAGATTCATTCCATTCCGGTTCAGATCCTTTGGTATTATCGTATAACCAAGTCGGGTTCCGGTAAAACCGGCAGTTTTTGACAGGGAACAGATTTCAATGGCACAGGTTTTCGCTCCATCCAGTTCAAAAATACTGTGAGGAAGTGTTTCATCCTCAATAAAAGCCTCATAGGCCGCATCAAACAGAATCACGGAACCCTTCCTGTTTGCATAGTCCACCCATGCCTGAAGCTGTTCCCGGGAAAAAACCGCTCCTGTAGGATTGTTTGGGGAACAGATGTACAGAAGATCTGCATCTGTTTCTTCGTCAGGTGCAGGTAAAAATCCATTTTCTTCTCCAGAGGCCAGATGCACTATTTTTCTTCCCGCCATCACGTTTGCATCTACATAAGCCGGATAAGCCGGTTCAATCACCAGCGCACAGCCGGATTGTTCAAACAGATCCAGAATATCTCCCAGCTCATCGCTTGCGCCGCTTGATACAAAGACTTCTTCAGAAGATAAAGAAATTCCTCTCTTTTCATAATATTCCGCAATGGCTTCTCTCAAAAAATCTGCGCCGCATTCCGGCATATATCCATGAAAACTGCTTTTTGAAGCCTGATCGTCTACTGCCTTATGCAGGGCTCGAATTACCACGTCACATAATGGCAGGGAAACATCCCCTATCCCCATTCTTAAAAGCTTTACTCCCGGATGCTGCTCTGTATATGCCCTGGTTTTCTGCGCGATATTATAAAAAAGATAAGAATCCTTCAATTCACTATAATGCATATTTGGTCTGATCATATTCTCTTCCTCCTGTTATTCTGCATCTATGGCAGACACTCCGATAGTCACTTCCTCCAGAACATCCAGCAGCACCTTCACCGTATCCAGTGATGTCAGCATGGTGATATTGTTCTGAGTTGCTGCGCTGCGGATGGCAACACCGTCCTCATAATGAACTCCGGAAAGGATCGCACGGGTATTGATCACATAGCTGACATATCCGGCACGGATCGCATCCAGTATCTCACTGCTTCCCTCCGACGGTTTTCCAAGCACACGGGTACGGATCCCATTTTGTTTTAAGTATTCTGCTGTAAGGGATGTAGCTTCTATATTAAATCCCATATCATAAAAACGCCGTACTAACGGAAGCGCTTCCTTCTTGTCTTCATCTGCAAGGGTTACGATCACAGTTCCATAGTTTTGAACCCGGATGCCGGATGCAATCATGGCTTTGTACATTGCTCTGTGAAGCTTTTTATCATAGCCAATGGCTTCTCCTGTGGATTTCATTTCCGGAGAAAGATATGCATCCATACCATTCAGCTTGGCAAAGGAAAACGCTGGAACCTTCACATACCATCTTTTCTTTTCTTCCGGATAGATTACGGAAATTCCCTGCTCCTTCAGACTCTTTCCCAGGATGACCTTTGTTGCAATATCTGCCAGAGGATACCCGGTTGCCTTGGAAAGAAACGGAACTGTTCTTGAAGAACGTGGATTCACCTCAATGATATAAACATTTTCCTGTTTGTCCACAATAAACTGGATGTTAAACAGTCCCACAATGCCAATTCCCACACCCAGCTTTTTCGCATAATCCAGAATTGTTTTCTTTACCTTATCCGAAATGCTGAAGGTCGGATATACGCTGATGGAATCTCCAGAATGAACACCCGTTCTTTCTACAAGTTCCATAATCCCCGGCACAAATACATCCCTGCCGTCACAGACAGCGTCTATTTCCACTTCTTTTCCTCGAATATACTTGTCCACAAGCACCGGTTTGTCTTCATCGATCTCCACTGCTGTTTTCAGATAATTTCGCAGATGTTCTTCCTTTGCCACAATCTGCATGGCTCTTCCACCAAGTACAAAGCTTGGCCTCACCAATACCGGATAACCGATTTCTTCTGCTGCCTTTACTCCTGCTTCTATATTTGTGACTGCCTGTCCCTTTGGCTGTGGAATCTCCAGCTCTGACAGCAGCTTTTCAAAAGCGTCTCTGTTTTCTGCCCTCTCAATTGCTGCACAGTCTGTACCTATCAGCTTTATTCCGCGTTCTCTCAAAGGCTCTGCCAGATTAATGGCCGTCTGACCTCCCAGTGACGCAATGATGCCGTCCGGCTTCTCCATTTCAATGACATTCATTACATCCTCTATGCAAAGAGGTTCAAAATACAGTTTGTCTGATGTGGTATAATCCGTAGATACGGTTTCCGGATTATTATTTATGATGATTGCCTCATATCCTGCTTCTTTAATGGTCTTCACAGCATGTACTGTGGAATAGTCAAATTCTACCCCCTGGCCGATACGAATCGGTCCGGATCCCAGTACAATAATCTTTTTTCTTTCTTCCACTATGGATTCGTTTTCTTCTTCATAAGTGGAATAAAAGTACGGAACATAGCTTTCAAATTCTGATGCGCAGGTATCAATCATCTTATAGACTGGAAATATGTTATATTTTTTTCGCATTTCATATACTTCCAGCTCTTTCATATTCCAGAATCCGGCGATTGCTTTATCAGAAAATCCGGCTTTCTTTGCCTGATACAGGAGTTCCCTGTCGCCGACATACCGCTTCAGTTCCCCTTCCATATCAATAATCTTTTTTAGCTTGTCCAGGAAGAAAAGATCGATCGATGTCCTCTCCCGGACAGCAGAAACTTCCACACCCAGTCTCAATAACCGGGCAATGGCAAAAATACGGTCGTCTGTACCGATTCCGATGTATTCCATCAGTTTCTTTTCTGTTTCTTTTTCAAACTTTTCCATATATAAGTGATCCGCACCTGTTTCCAGAGAACGGATGGCCTTTAACAAACTTTCCTCAAAAGTTCTGCCGACGCTCATAACTTCGCCGGTAGCCTTCATCTGCGTTCCAAGTTTCTGATTAGCATCTGTAAATTTATCAAATGGAAAACGGGGCATTTTTGTTACTACATAATCCAAAGCCGGTTCAAAGGCTGCCGGTGTATTCACCAGCTTGATCTCATCCAGAGTCATTCCCACACTGATCTTTGCAGACACCCTTGCGATGGGATATCCGCTTGCCTTGGAAGCCAGCGCTGAAGAACGGGAAACACGTGGATTTACCTCGATCAGATAATACTGAAAAGAATTTGGATCAAGAGCGAACTGCACGTTGCAGCCGCCTTCTACCTTCAAAGCACGGATAAGCTTCAGAGCGCTGTCACGCAGCATCTGATATTCTTTATTCGTCAGTGTCTGAGACGGACAAACCACAATAGAATCTCCAGTATGTATGCCTACCGGATCCAGATTCTCCATATTGCAGACTGTAATTGCCGTGTCATTGGCATCACGGATCACTTCATATTCGATCTCCTTAAATCCTCTGATACTTTTTTCTACCAGAACCTGATGGACCGGAGATAAGGCAAGTGCATTTTTTATCAGTCCCATAAATTCCTGCTCATTATCTGCAAATCCACCGCCGGTTCCCCCAAGAGTAAATGCCGGACGAAGCACTACCGGATAGCCGATGTCCTCTGCTGCCTTTGCAGCCTCTTCAACTGTATTCGCAATGGCAGATGGGAGCACCGGCTCTCCAAGACTTTCACAGAGCTCTTTAAATAATTCTCTGTCTTCTGCTCTTTCAATACTCTCGCTGCTTGTTCCCAGAAGCTCTACCTGACATTCCTTTAAAATTCCCTTTTTCTCAAGCTGCATTGCCAGATTCAGTCCGGTCTGGCCGCCGATTCCGGGCACTATTGCATCCGGACGCTCATGACGGACGATCTTTGCTATATATTCCAGGGTAAGCGGTTCCATATACACCTTATCTGCAATAGAAGTATCTGTCATAATGGTTGCCGGATTGGAGTTGCAAAGAACCACCTCATAGCCCTCTTCCTTCAGTGCAAGGCAGGCCTGCGTGCCTGCATAGTCAAATTCTGCCGCCTGTCCGATCACAATGGGACCGGAACCAATAACCAGTATTTTCTTCAGATCAGTTCTTTTTGCCATTTTTTGCTTCCTCCATCATTTCTGTAAACTGCTCAAACAGATAACCGCTGTCCTGAGGTCCCGGCGCGCTTTCCGGATGATACTGCACGCTGAACACCCTGTCGTCCTCACAGCAGACACCTTCTACCGTCTGATCCAGAAGATTCAGATGAGTGATTTTCAGTCTGGTAGCTGCAAGACTTTCTCTGTCCACTGCATAAGAATGATTCTGAGAAGTAATTTCTATTTTTCCTGTGAGAAGATTTTTTACCGGATGGTTTCCTCCTCTGTGACCAAACTTCAGCTTATAGGTTTCTGCACCGTATGCCAGAGAAATAATCTGATGCCCCAGGCAGATACCAAAAATCGGATAATTTCCCCGAAGTCTCCGAACCAGTTCAATAACCGGCCAGACATCTGCAGGGTCTCCCGGACCATTAGATAAAAAAATTCCGTCCGGTTTCATTTTTTCTATTTCTTCCATTGACGTATTCCATGGAAATACCGTCACATTACAGCCTCGTCTGTTTAAACTTCTCACAATGTTCTGTTTCATTCCGCAATCAATGGCTGCCACCTGATATTTTCCATTTGGAACTGTATACTGCTGTATCTGTTTCCTGCTGACGACTGCTACCGCATCCTTTGGAAGCTTACAGGCTGCCAGTCTGCAGAGTCCTTCCTGCAGGGATGTTCCGGCATCTGTGATCAGAGCTTTTCTGCTTCCCAGATCTCGGATAGAACGAACAAGCTTTCTTGTATCTACTCCATAAATGCCGGGAATCTGATATTTTTCCATAGTTTCAGATAAAGTATATTTACTGCGGAAGTTCGATGGGTGATCGTTATAATCTCTTACAACCAGTCCTCCTATGGTTGGTGTTTCTGTTTCAAAATCATCTTCTGCAATTCCATAGTTGCCGATAAGCGGATAGGCCATCACAACGGTCTGATAGGTGTAAGAGGGATCGGATATAATTTCCTGATATCCAACCGGAGAGGTATTAAATACAATTTCCGTAATCTTCTCCTTTCCGGAACCGAATCCATATCCATAGTATTCGCTGCCGTCTTCCAGAATCAGTTTTCTGTCAAATTTTTTCATAATCTCTGCTCCTCGTTATTTAGATTTTATGAGATAATTTTCTTTCAAACCGGTCTTTTCTCAGGTCTGTGGGAATCCTCGTCGGATATTCTCCATGAAAACAGGCGCCGCAATACTCCTCACTGCCGGTCAGCTGACCCAGATTCTCTACGTCCAGATAACCCAGAGAATCCACACCAATAAGTTTTGCAATCTCTTCCGGGCTGTGATGGCAGGCTATGAGATTTTCTTCTGAGTCAATATCTGTGCCATAATAGCAGGGATGTAAGAAAGGCGGAGCCGATATTCTCATATGTATTTCCCTAGCCCCCGACTCCCGCAAAAGCTTCACGATCTGCCTGCTGGTAGTGCCTCTTACAATTGAATCATCAACCAGTACAACTTTTTTCCCTTCAATTACGCTTTGTACAGGAGAAAGCTTTATCCTGACCTTGTCCAGACGTTCGCTTTGTCCAGGAGAAATAAAGGTTCTTCCAATATACTTGTTTTTTATCAGCCCGATACCATAGGAAATACCTGATTTCTCCGAATAACCAAGAGCAGCGTCCAGCCCGCTGTCCGGAACTCCGATCACAACATCTGCCTCCACAGGGTAATGTTCTGCCAGAATCTTTCCTGCCTGTACCCGTGACTCGTGAACAGATACACCATCAATCACAGAATCTGGTCTTGCAAAATAAATATACTCAAAGATACAGGTTTTCTTTTTTTGTTTTCCACAGTGCTCCCTTCTGGATTCCACGCAATTATCATGAAATACCAGAATCTCACCCGGCATCAGATCCCTGATATACTCTGCTCCAACTGCTGCCAGTGCACAGCTTTCTGATGCTGCCACATAAGCTCCATCCGGCCTTCTTCCATAACAGAGCGGTCTGAACCCATACGGATCTCTCGCAGCAATCATTTTGGCAGAGGACATCAGAACCAGAGAATAGGCACCCTCCAAAAGGTTCATTGTATTGCTTACCGCTTCTTCTATACTGGGTGTCATCAGTCTCTCTCTGGTGATCACGTACGCTATGGTTTCCGTATCGCTTGTGGTATGAAAGATTGCTCCTGACAGTTCAAGCTTATCACGCAGTTCCAGGGCATTTGTCAGATTTCCATTATGTGCCAGAGCCATCTTGCCCTTCTGGTGATTCACTTCGACAGGCTGACAGTTATTCCGCGTTGTCCCTCCGGTTGTTCCGTATCTTACGTGCCCCACCGCCATATTTCCTTCCGGCAGAAGCGACAGGGAATCTTTTGAAAACACATCACTGACAAGCCCCAGGTCCTTGCAGGAAGAAAACATACCGTCGTCATTGACAACAATTCCGCAGCTTTCCTGTCCTCTGTGCTGCAGGGCATACAGTCCGTAATAGGTAATTCCTGCCACATTTTCCTTTCTGGTACTCATTATTCCAAATACACCGCATTCTTCATGAATAGCCATAACCATTTTTTCTCCTGTTAATTATTCTGCGTGTTTTCTGATATATTTAACGCCGCCGAGATAAATCCCTTAAACAACGGATGCGCCTGATTTGGACGGCTTTTAAACTCCGGATGGAACTGTACTCCTACAAAAAACGGATGTTCCTTCAGTTCGATTGTTTCTACCAGTCTGTTATCCGGGGAGGTTCCGCTGATCACAAGTCCTGCTTCTGTCAGTGCCTCACGATATTGATTATTAAACTCATAGCGATGACGATGACGCTCATGGATCAGACTGCTTCCATAGCAGACTTCCATTTTTGTTCCGGTCTTGATGCTGCATGGATAGCTTCCCAGACGGAGAGTTCCTCCTTTGTCTATTTCATCACTCTGTCCCGGCATAAAATCAATCACCTTATGTTCGCATTGCTCATCAAATTCTCCCGAATGAGCATCTTTAAGCCCCAGGACATTTCTTGCATACTCAATGACTGCAATCTGCATTCCCAGACAGATGCCCAAATAAGGAATTTTGTTTTCACGGGCATATTTTGCTGCAAGGATCATCCCCTCTATGCCACGGTTTCCAAAGCCTCCGGGAACAATAATACCATCTAAATCTTCTAATACAGTATCTATATTTTCTTTTGTAATTCCTTCCGAATCGATCCAGTGGATTTTTACAAAAGCATTTATCTCATACCCTGCATGACTCATAGCTTCTGCCACAGACAGATATGCGTCATGAAGCTTAACATACTTTCCTACCAGACCGATATGTACTTCCTGGGAACGATTTCGGATGCGCTCCACCATTTGTTCCCACTCTTCCAGATCCGGAGCCGGTGCGTCAATATGAAGTTCTCTGCACACCACGTCAGAAAATCCGGATCGCTCCAGCATCAGGGGAGCCTCATACAGATTCGGCAAAGTTCTGTTTTCAATCACACAGTCCGGTTTCACATTACAAAAAAGCGCTATCTTCTGAAAGATTGATTTCTCCAGAGGTTTATCGGATCTCAAAACAATAATATCCGGATTAATCCCCATTCCCCTCAGTTCCTTGACGGAATGCTGTGTAGGCTTTGACTTGTGTTCCTCAGAACCGCTCAGATAAGGTACTAATGTCACATGGATAAATAAGCTGTTTTCTCTCCCGACTTCAAGGGAAATCTGACGCACTGCTTCCAGAAACGGCTGGGATTCAATATCTCCTATGGTTCCTCCAATCTCCGTGATGACTATGTCTGCATCGGTCTTTTTTCCCACACGATAAACAAAATCCTTGATCTCATTTGTAATATGCGGAATAACCTGAACCGTAGAACCCAGGTATTCTCCCCTTCGTTCTTTGTTTAACACATTCCAGTAAACCTTTCCTGTAGTCAGATTGGAATACTGGTTCAGATCCTCGTCAATAAATCTCTCATAATGTCCCAGATCCAGATCTGTTTCTGCCCCGTCCTCCGTTACATATACTTCCCCATGCTGATAGGGACTCATCGTCCCCGGATCTACATTAATATAGGGATCCAGCTTCTGTGCTGCCACCTTCAGACCTCTTGCTTTTAAAAGCCTTCCAAGTGAAGCTGCTGTAATCCCTTTACCAAGACCAGAGACCACTCCTCCGGTCACGAAAATATATTTTGCCGCCATTTTTTCACTTCCTTACCTGCATTTTCTGCATCTTTTTTGTCATTTAAACACGCAAAAAAGGCAAAAGCACCCTTAAGTTTTATTCAAACTTAAAGACGCCTTTGCCTTTGTTCACGCTATTTTACCTCGAATCATTCCTCCTGTCAATCTGTTTTATATTAAAATCTCATTTTATTTTCCACTGTCACCATAGTTTGAAAGTACTCTTGCCGAAGGATCATTTACGTCACAGCCTTCCCATTCTCTGTTCGGCATCCAGAAGCCTGAGATCATTTCTGCCTGACCCGGATAGTATTTCTCAAAAATCTCCCTGTACAACAGAGATTCTTTTGTAAATGGTCTGGCATATATATATCCCTGACTTTTCTCCTTTAGTTCTGCATCGGTGTATCTGCCTTCTGCATATTCTTTCAGATAATCCACCATAGAATGTCCTACTGCATCTGAAAAAGCCGCCTTTTCTCTCCACAGGATCTCATCCGGCAGATAGCCGCCATGTTCAAATGCATGACGCAGCAGGTATTTGCCTTTTCCGTAAGTATTGAGCTTCATTTCAGGATCTATGGACATTACATATTTTACAAAATCCAGATCACCAAAAGGAACTCTTGCCTCCAAAGAATTTACAGAAATGCAGCGATCCGCGCGAAGTACGTCATACATATGAATCTCATGAATCCGTTTCTGTGATTCCTTCTGGAAGGCTTCTGCATCCGGGGCAAAGTCTGTATACTTATAACCAAACAGCTCATCGGATATTTCTCCAGTCAGAAGGACGCGGATATCTGTCTGCTCATGAATCGCCTTACACACCAGATACATACCCATGGATGCACGAATCGTAGTAATATCATAAGTTCCCAGAATCTGAATGACCGTTTCCAGTGAAGACAGTACATCCTGCGGTGTCATATAAATCTCTGTATGATCGCTTCCGATATAATCTGCTGCCTGCTTCGCATATTTTAAATCAATGGCATCTTCGCTCATTCCAATTGCAAAGGTTCTGATCGGTTCTCCGGTCTTTTTTGCTGCAATGGCACATACCAGAGAGGAATCCAGCCCGCCGGAAAGCAGGAATCCCACTCTGGCATCTGCCACAAGACGTTTTTCCACACCGGCGACCAATTTGTCGTGGATTTTCCTGCAGACGGTTTCCAGGTCATCACCACAGACTTCATTTACCTTTGTAATGTCACAATAGCAGATAAAACGGCCGCCTTTATAATAATAACCCGGAGGGAACGGCATAATCTTATCTGTGATTCCGGTCAGGTTTTTTGCTTCGCTGGCAAAGATCACAGCGCCGTTTCTGTCATATCCATAATAGAGAGGGCGGATTCCAATGGGATCCCTTGCAGCAATAAACTCCCTGTTTTCCCCGTCATAAATAATACAGGCAAACTCTGCATCCAACATAGAAAACATATCCGTACCGTATTCCTGGTATAACGGCAAAAGTATTTCACAGTCTGATTCGCTTTTAAATGTATATTTTGCTGACAGCTCTTCCTTCAGCTTCTTGAACCCGTAAATTTCTCCATTACAGACCACATAGCTGTTTTTGTACTGAAAGGGCTGCATCCCCGACGGAGTCAGTCCCATAATCGCCAGTCTGTGAAATCCAAGGATTCCTCCTTCTGTTTTAACTACCCGACTGTCATCCGGCCCTCTTGATACAGTTTTTTGAAAGCCTTCCAAAAAGACGTCAAGAGAGGCGCTCTGACTGCAATATCCCATAATAGAACACATTTGAATATACCTCCATAGTTTTAGTAAAAATATGCTATTCTATATCCTGCAGCGCATCAAAACCTTCTTCTCCGGTTCTTACCTTTACAACATTTTCCACATCATATACAAAAATCTTTCCATCTCCGATATGTCCTGTATAAAGAACTTTTTTCGCCGTATCAATAACTTTACGAACCGGAACAGCACTGACTACAATCTCCACCTGCACTTTTGGAAGCAGATTCGCTTCTACCTGTATACCTCGATAATACTCTGTTCTGCCTTTCTGTATACCACAGCCCAGAACATGAGATACCGTCATTCCGGTAATGCCAATACTCATCATAGCATTCTTCAGTGCCTCGAATCTGGATTCTTTACATACAATCTCTACTTTTGTAAATTTTGGTGTACCTTCCTCAAAGGAAAGAATCTTTTTAACCGGAATCGCCTCTGCAACAGGAGTCTCACCTGCAACCGTAACCGGTGCCGTTCCTTCATCCTCTGTAGCTGTGTCAGGAAGCATTGCAAAGCCACCATATGCTGTCAGTAATCCATGCTCGGATACATCAAGTCCTGCAATCTCATCCTCCGCATCTGCACGAAGACCAATTGTATACTTGATAGTCAGAAATACCAGAGTGATAATAACTGTCACATAAGCTGCTACGGAAAGAACGCCGATCACCTGAATCCCAAGAAAATGTACGCCACCTCCATAGAAAAGCCCTTTCTCTGTTGTTATACCTGTTGCAAATAAACCTGTCAGGACAGTTCCTGTAGCACCGCAGACGCAGTGAACGGATACTGCTCCTACCGGATCGTCAATTTTTGCTTTTTTATCAAAAAATTCAACTGCAAGAACAACCAGAATACCGCAGACAATACCAATCACAGCTGCTCCTGCAGGGCTTACTGCATCACATCCGGCGGTGATACCAACGAGTCCCGCCAAAGCCGCATTATATGTCATGGAAACGTCTGGTTTTTTATAGCGGATCCATGTAAATATCAAAGTAATACAGCAGGCCACTGCTGCTGCCATATTTGTATTGAAAAATACTCTCCCGGCGGTTTCCATCAAAGCATCGCTGTCCATGCCTACCGTAGATGCACCATTAAACCCAAACCAGCAAAACCAGAGGATAAAAACACCAAGCGCAGCAAACGTAAGATTGTGTCCCAGGATTGCCCGGGGCTTTCCGTCCTTATCATATTTTCCAATACGGGGGCCTAAAATCTTCGCTCCGATCATTGCACAGATCCCACCCACCATATGTACTGCTGTAGAACCTGCAAAATCATGAAATCCCAGCTGCGAAAGCCATCCGCCTCCCCAGATCCAGTGTCCTGAAATCGGATAGATAAAAAGAGAAATAGCTGCTGAATAAACACAGTATGCACTGAATTTTGTTCGTTCAGCCATAGCTCCGGATACAATTGTTGCCGATGTTGCACAGAAAACTGTCTGAAAAATCGCAAATACCCACAACGGCACCCCCGATGGCAGGATGTGGCTGTAATCTCCACGGATCATCGGATCAAAGGTTCCAATCACAGAAGATCCACTTCCAAACATCAGCCCGAAGCCTGCCAGCCAGAAAATCGGTGTGCCAATACAAAAATCCATCAGATTCTTCATTAAAATATTTCCTGTATTTTTTGCTCTGGTGAATCCTGCTTCGCACATGGAAAATCCCGCCTGCATAAAGAACACCAATGCTGCTCCGATCAATACCCAGATTGTATTAACTGCACTGTAAGTCATAAACATACCTTCTTTCTTTATTTTAGAGTGGATTATTTTACACCGAATAAGAGATCACTGTAGGTCGGGAATGGCCAGTATTTCTTTGCTGTTATTGTTTCCGCCTCATCGCAGGCAACCCGCAGTTCGCTCATTCTGCCTAATATCTCGTCACGGATCATATAAGACTCTGCTTCAATGTCACTGGCATCCTGTAATTTCATAACTGCCGTTTTCAGCTCATCTGCCCTGACTGCGATCTGATCCTCCAGTCTTGCAAGCTTCTTTAATAATCCTGTTTCATAGCTGCAGGAAATAGTTACGTCCACCGTCTTCTTTGCTGCCGCTGTATTGGCAAGCTCAAGAGCATATGCGCTTATCGCCGGAGCAATCTCTGTCTTTGCCATATCGATCATGGTGTTTGCCTCTATCAAAACTGTCTTACAATAGTTGTCCAGCATGATCTCGCACCGGGATTTCAGTTCTGCTTCTGAAAATACCTTATGTGAAGTCAGCATCCGTACATTTTTTTCATCCAGAAGATGGGGCATGCAGTCCGGTGTGGTACGGTAATTGAGCAGCCCTCTCTTTTCTGTTGCTTCTTTAATCCAGGTATCGTCATAGCCATTCCCGTTAAAAATAATATGCTTATGATCCCTTATGGTCTTTCTGATCATTTCATGCAGAGTGTCCTCAAAATTTTCTGCCTTTTCCAGTCTGTCTGCATAAATCTTCAGGCTTTCTGCAACCGCACTGTTCAGCATGATGTTTGCGCAGGCAATGCTGTTGGAGGAGCCAAGCATACGGAACTCGAATTTATTTCCGGTAAATGCAAACGGAGATGTACGGTTACGGTCTGTGGTGTCACGGTTGAACTTCGGAAGTACATTCACACCAAGCTTCATCTGTGTTTTTTCCGCACCTGCATATGGAGTATCTGTTTCAATGGCTTCCAGAACACCGTTCAGTTCATCTCCCAGAAATACAGATACTACTGCCGGCGGAGCTTCATTGGCACCAAGTCTGTGATCGTTTCCTGCAGTTGCCACAGAAAGACGAAGCAAATCCTGATAATCATCCACAGCCTTGAGTACTGCGCACAAAAATAACAAAAACTGCGCATTTTCATATGGAGTCTCGCCCGGTGACAGAAGATTTACGCCTTTATCAGTTGCAAGAGACCAGTTATTGTGCTTTCCACTTCCGTTTACACCAGCAAAGGGCTTTTCGTGGAGCAGACATACAAGACCGTTTTTTGCCGCCACCTTCTGCATGATCTCCATGGTCAGCTGGTTGTGATCGGTGGCAATATTGGTTGTGGTATAAACAGGAGCCAGTTCATGCTGGGCCGGAGCTACTTCATTATGCTCTGTCTTAGCCAGAATCCCCAGTTTCCAGAGTTCTTCATTCAACTCTTCCATATAGGCGGAAACTCTGGGCTTGATCACTCCAAAATAATGGTCGTCCATTTCCTGTCCCTTAGGCGGTTTTGCACCAAAAAGGGTACGTCCTGTAAAACGAAGATCCTTTCTCTGCTCATACATTTCCTTTGTAATAAGAAAATATTCCTGTTCCGGTCCTACTGAGGTACGGACGCATTTCACATCTTCATTTCCAAAAAGATGGAGGATACGAAGAGCCTGCTTATTCAGAGCTTCCATAGATCGAAGCAGCGGCGTTTTCTTATCCAGAGCCTCTCCGCCATAGGAGCAGAACGCAGTAGGGATGCAAAGTGTTTTTCCTTTGATAAACGCATAAGAGGTAGGATCCCATGCTGTGTACCCTCTCGCCTCAAATGTAGCTCTTAATCCGCCTGACGGAAAAGAGGATGCATCCGGTTCGCCTTTGATCAGCTCCTTTCCAGAAAATTCCATAATCACACCGCCGTCCGGGGATGGAGAAATAAAGCTGTCATGTTTTTCTGCGGTTACACCGGTAAGGGGTTGAAACCAATGGGTATAATGTGTGGCTCCGTTTTCTATTGCCCAGTCCTTCATCGCCGCAGCAACTGCATTGGCTACGCTGATATCCAGCTTTGCCCCTTCATCAATGGTTTTCCTCAAAGAGTCATAAACCTTGGCTGATAAATTAGCTTTCATTACTCTGTCATCGAAAACTCTGCTTCCAAAAAATTCTGATACTTTTTTCATAATGTCACTCCTCTCAATTTGAAAAGGCAAGAGTATCTTTCATGATACTTTTCCCCGTACATGAAAGACGCCCTTGCCTTTTAGATCCAATTGTCCTGTTAAATTCTGTAAATGTAAAAAGCGCCTCTGAGATCCTCTTCTCAAAGACGCCTTTGCCTTTACGTGTTGGATAATACACCTGAAAAAATCATCTGTCAATCCCCTTTTTCTCATTTTTAAAAATTTTAATTTTTTCATTTCATCTATTGACATCTATGTAGATTCGTGTTATCATCAACAGCAATTTAATACAATAAACCGTTGAAGCGGAGATAACGGCAATGATGCCTTTACAGAGAGCCTGTGCAGCTGAGAGTCAGGTGAGAAACAAGTTGTCAAATGGACCGCTGAGGGTGCAGTCAAAGGTGTACTGCTCTTTTACACCAAGTATTCTGCAACGTTCAGGCATACGTCAGTTGCCAGGGATATGATGGTATCCTGCTAAGCGCACAGGGATCTTCCTGTGAATCAAGGTGGCACCGCGGATAGTTCCGTACTCTTTCTATTTGGTACGCGATTCGTCCTTGACAGATAGCTTTATTCTGTCAGGGACTTTCTTATTTTTTAACTTCCTGACTTAGAATAAAAATAAAAGGAGTTTTCCTACAGTACAACAGGAGGTAAAATTATGTTATCAACCAAAAAAATCCCCTACAAAATTTATCTAAATGAATCGGAGCTGCCAACAGCATGGTATAATCTGCGTGCCGATATGAAGATAAAACCGGCGCCGCTGCTAAATCCAGGCACCCATCAGCCCATGAAAGCCGAAGAACTGGAAGGAGTGTTCTGTAAAGAGCTGATTTCACAGGAACTGGACAATGATACAGCATATTTTGAAATTCCGGAAGAAATCCGTAATTTCTATAAGATGTACCGCCCATCTCCCCTGGTACGCGCCTACTGCCTGGAAGAAAAACTGGACACCCCTGCAAAAATCTATTACAAATTTGAAGGAAATAACACCAGCGGCAGTCATAAGCTGAACTCCGCCATTGCGCAGGCCTATTATGCCAAAAAACAGGGACTGAAGGGTGTTACCACGGAAACCGGAGCCGGACAGTGGGGAACCGCCCTTTCCATGGCCTGCTCCTACTTCGGTCTCGACTGTAAGGTATATATGGTAAAATGCTCTTACGAACAGAAGCCCTTCCGCCGTGAAGTTATGCGCACTTACGGTGCGTCTGTTACTCCGTCTCCTTCCATAGAAACCGAGGTGGGGCGTAAAATACTTGCGGAACATCCGGAAACCAGCGGAAGTCTTGGATGTGCGATCTCAGAAGCGGTAGAAAAAGCCATAACTAACGACGGATATCGCTATGTGCTTGGCAGTGTCCTTAATCAGGTACTTCTTCATCAGTCTGTAATTGGTTTGGAAACAAAGGCTGCTCTCGATAAATATCAGATTAAACCTGATATCATCATCGGATGTGCCGGCGGAGGTTCCAATCTGGGCGGTCTTATCGCACCGTTTATGGGGCAGAAACTCCGTGGAGAAGCAGACTACCGCATCATTGCCGTTGAACCGGCATCCTGCCCCAGCTTCACCAGAGGTGTCTATGCTTATGATTTCTGCGATACCGGAATGGTTTGTCCTCTTGCCAAAATGTACACGCTCGGAAGCGGCTTTATCCCTTCTGCCAATCATGCCGGCGGTCTGCGCTATCACGGCATGAGTTCTACTCTGTCAGAGCTTTACCACCAGGGACTTATTGAAGCGGTCAGCGTAAAACAGACCGAAGTGTTTGAAGCAGCCGAATATTTCGCAAGGGCAGAAGGAATCCTTCCGGCTCCGGAAAGCTCCCATGCCATCCGCATTGCCATTGATGAAGCAATGAAGTGCAGAAAAACCGGTGAAGAAAAAACTATCGTTTTCGGACTTACCGGCACCGGTTACTTTGACATGGTGGCTTATGAGAAATTCCACAACAGAGAAATGGACGATTATATTCCTTCGGATGAAGAACTGGCAGAATATCGTAATAAGCTTCCCAAAATTCTTAACGCTTGACAAAATCTGTCATCCGTTGTATAACTATTAATCATGAGCAAAGGCGTTCATTTACAGAGCAGATTTTCTGTCCTGTAATGAACGTTTTTGCTTTTTTTATTTAGCCGAAAGGAAGGACAGATAATATGAAAATTGAAGGTCAGGTGAGAATCCCTTCCGGATGTGCGATCTCAGCAGTGATTTCCAGGGAAGGAAACAGAATGTCCGGTGAGATGATTACAAACTCCATGAAACCCATGCATGACCGTTCCAACGGATTAGGCGGAGGCTTTGCAGGTTATGGTATTTATCCGGAATATAAAGAATTTTACGCATTGCATATGTTCTTTGATACCCGTGATACAAGAAAAGAATGTGAGGCATTCTTAAAGGAACGGTTTGAGATCATCCAGTCAGAGATCATCCCAACCCGTAAAATTCCTGCCATCAAAGACGAGCCTATTATATGGAGATACTTTGTTGCTCCATTAAAGTCCGTTCTGATATCTTTGCAGCTGGATGAGAAAGAATTTGTTGCAAGAACAGTTATGAAGATCAACGAAAACATGTCCGGGGCTTATGTTTTTTCCAGCGGTAAGAATATGGGAACCTTCAAGGCTGTAGGCTTTCCGGAAGATGTAGGCATATTTTATAAGCTGGAAAAATATGAAGGCTATTCCTGGACAGCTCACGGACGTTATCCCACAAACACTCCCGGATGGTGGGGCGGAGCACATCCCTTTACCCTGCTGGACTATTCCGTTGTTCATAACGGTGAAATTTCCTCATATGATGCAAACCGCCGTTTTATCGAAATGTTTGGCTACAAATGTACGCTTCAGACCGATACAGAGGTTATTACCTATATTATGGACTATCTTCTCCGGATACAGGGGCTTACTCTTGGTGAAGCGGCAAGCGTTATAGCAGCGCCCTTCTGGAGTACCATTGCCGCAAAAACAGATCTGGAAGACCAGAAAAAACACACCTGCCTGCGGACTATGTTCCCAAGCCTGCTGATCACCGACCCCTTTTCTATTGTTCTGGGCTTTGACGGCGGACTGATGGCTCTGAACGACCGGCTAAAGCTGCGTTCTATGGTTGTTGGAGAAAAAAATGACAGAATCTTTATTTCCAGCGAAGAAGCAGCCATCCGTACAATGGAGCCCAATGCAGAAAACATATGGTCTCCTGCCGGCGGAGAACCGGTTATTGTAAAAGTAAAGGAAGGTGCCTTTTGATGAGCGTAGAATTTATCTATCCGGAATTTGAAGTAATCCGAAATGAAAAGAGATGTATTGCCTGTCGAATCTGTGAACGGCAATGCTCCAACGAAGTACACGGCTACGATGAAAAAAATAAACTTATGACACAGGATGAATCAAAATGTGTCAACTGTCAGAGATGTGTTTCTTTTTGTCCCACCAAAGCATTAAAAATCGTAAAAACCGACTGTACTCTGCGTGAAAATGCCAACTGGCCAGGCGATACCATAAATGAAATCTACAAACAGGCAAACAGCGGCGGAGTACTTTTGTCCTCTATGGGAAATCCCAAATCGCTGCCTGTATACTGGGACAAGATTCTGATCAATGCATCACAGGTAACCAATCCTTCCATCGATCCTCTCCGGGAGCCTATGGAAACCAGAGTTTATCTGGGCCAAAAGCCTCAGAAGGTAAAACGGACAGAGGATGGAAAACTGGATTTTAAACTTCCGCCACAGCTGGAGCTTTCTATGCCGATTCTCTTCTCTGCCATGAGCTATGGCTCCATCAGCTACAATGCACACAAATCTCTTGCCCTGGCAGCCACAGAACTTGGTATTTTTTATAACACCGGTGAAGGCGGTCTTCACGAAGATTTTTACTGCTATGGTGAAAATACGATTGTGCAGGTAGCCTCCGGACGTTTCGGCGTTTATGAGGATTACCTGGAGGCAGGAGCTGCAATAGAAATCAAGATGGGACAGGGTGCCAAGCCGGGAATCGGCGGTCACCTTCCCGGCGCGAAGATCGTAGGCGACGTATCCCGTACCCGTATGATTCCAGAAGGCTCTGATGCCATCTCTCCCGCCCCTCACCATGATATTTATTCCATCGAAGATCTTCGGCAGCTTGTATTCTCTCTGAAAGAAGCTACAGAATATAAAAAGCCGATCATCGTCAAGGTGGCCGCCGTCCATAATATCGCCGCCATTGCAAGCGGTATTGCCCGAAGCGGAGCCGACATCATCGCTATCGACGGTTTCCGTGGCGGTACCGGAGCTGCTCCTACCAGAATCCGTGACAATGTGGGAATCCCCATCGAGCTGGCTCTTGCCGCTGTAGATCAGAGACTTCGTGACGAGGGTATCCGCAATCATGTATCACTGATAGTTGGCGGAAGTATCCGAAGCGCTGCTGATGTAGTAAAGGCTGTTGCCCTGGGTGCAGATGCCTGCTATGTAGCAACCGCCGCCCTTCTTGCCCTTGGCTGCCATCTCTGCCGTACCTGCCAGAGCGGTAAATGTAACTGGGGAATTGCAACTCAGCGTCCTGAGCTTGTAAAAAGACTTGACCCTGAAACCGGTAAACAGCGGCTGGTTAATCTTATGACCGCATGGAAGCACGAGATCAAAGAACTTATGGGCGGCATGGGCATCAATTCCATCGAGGCCTTGCGGGGAAACCGCCTTATGCTGCGCGGCATCGGATTGACGGAAAAAGAGCTTGACATACTCGGTATTCTTCATGCCGGAGAATAATATAACCATTTTTTTGGGAGGTATGGTATAATATGAACATCATCAACGCTGCAAATTTAGATTACAGGGCTGTAAATGAGGTGCTGCGCAAAGCAGACCGTGACTGTATCATTGAAGGCTGCTGTGGTCAGAGGTTTATCGCTGCCGGTATGTCCGACAAAAATCTTACTATCAATGGTATTCCCGGAAATGCCCTGGGCGCATATTTAAATAATGCCAGTATCACCGTAAATGCCAATGCCCAGGATGCTGTAGGCGATACCATGAACGAAGGAAAGATCCTGATACACGGCAATATCGGTGACGCTGCCGGTTATGCCATGCGCGGCGGCAAAATTTATGTAAAGGGCAATGCAGGATACCGCGCCGGAATCCATATGAAGGCTTACAGAGAAAAGATTCCTGTCATGATCCTCGGCGGATGTGCCGGAAGCTTCCTTGGCGAATACCAGGCCGGCGGCATCATTATCGTTCTTGGACTTCATAAAGACAGCCGGCGGATCGTAGGAAATTTCCCCTGTACCGGAATGCACGGCGGCAAAATGTTCCTTCGCGGCAACTGTCAGGATATTCGTTTTCCCCAACAGGTAACAGCAAAATATGCATCCCCGCAGGATCTGCAGGAAATCAGGGCATATCTGTCCGAATATTGTGCAGATTTCGGATATTCCCTGGAGGAAATTTTATCTGCTCCTTTTACCGTCATCACACCGGACAGCAAAAACCCTTACAAACAAATGTATGTAGCAAATTAAAAAAGAAAGCAGGTAGGCTTATGAAATATTCAAAGGAAGAGGTAATGCAGTATGTACAGGAAGAAGATGTGAAATTTATCCGTCTGGCTTTTTGCGACGTATTTGGCAGGCAGAAAAATATATCCATTATGCCTCAGGAGCTCCCACGTGCTTTTGAATACGGTATTGCCATTGATGCATCCGCCATTGCAGGCTTTGGAGACGAAGACCGTTCCGATCTTTTTCTGCACCCGGAACCGGATACCCTGATGCCACTGCCCTGGAGACCAGAACATGGATGTGTGGTCAGAATGTTCTGCAGCATTACCTACCCGGATGGAAAAATCTTTGAATGCGACACACGTTCCATCTTAAAAACAGCAGTTCAGAAAGCAGAAAAGGCAGGATACCACTTCTTCTTTGGTGCAGAGCAGGAATTCTATCTGTTTCAGCTGGATGACAGTGGAAGCCCTACAAAAATCCCTTACGACCAGGCTTCTTATATGGATATTGCACCTGAAGACAGAGGAGAAAATATACGTCGTGAGATCTGTCTGACACTGGAACAGATGGGAATCCAGCCCGAGAGCTCACATCACGAGGAGGGACCGGGACAGAATGAGATCGACTTCCGTTACTCTGATCCTCTGACTGCCGCGGACAATGCCATGACCTTTCAGACAGTAGTAAAAACCATTGCAAGACAGAATGGTATTTTTGCCGACTTTTCTCCCAAACCCTTAGAAGGCATGCCGGGAAATGGTTTCCATATAAATATGTCTGTCAGATCCTCTGACCACAAAGATCATATGGCTTATCTGATCGCAGGTATTCTGGATAAAATCTCAGAAATGACCGTATTTTTAAATCCAACCGAAAATTCTTATAAAAGATTCGGAAGCAATAAAGCTCCGAAATATATTTCCTGGTCCAGGGAAAACCGATCACAGCTTGTCAGAGTTCCTTCCGCCGTTGACAAATATCGGCGTGTGGAGCTCCGTTCCCCGGATCCATCTGCAAATACCTATCTGGCATTTGCCCTGATGATCTATGCCGTTCTTGACGGAATCCAGAATCAGACAAAGCCTCCGGCTTCTGCAGACATCAACCTGTATAAGGCTGATGCCGATACCCTTGCAGACTTCCAGAAGCTTCCGGAGGATTTCAGATCTGCCTGTACAGCTGCCATCAGCAGCGATTTTATCAGAGATCATATACCAGATGCAATTTTAAATATCTACTGTGCCCAGTTATTTAAATAAACAAAAGGGAGGAGGAAACAGCATGGGGTTAAAAGAACGTACCTACAGTATGCTCATTGTGTCTTCAACAACCGGTTTCAACTCCGCCTTTACAGACCTGTTGCCGGAATTGCGATATTATCCAGTCCATACTGTCTCCAGTGTCAGTGCTGCCCGGCGTGCGTTAACGGAAAAAGCCTTTGATTTTGTTATCATAAACGCCCCTCTTACGGATGATACCGGAATTCGTTTTGCAATTGACATCTCTGTGTCCAGACAGACCGCTGTCCTGCTTCTGGTTAAAAATGATATTCATTCGGAAATCCATAACAAGGTCTCTGAATATGGTGTATTCACACTCCCAAAGCCAGTCTCAAAGCCGGTTCTGCTCCATGCCCTCAGATGGATGGAAAGCGCAAGAGAGCGTTTAAAACTGTTTGAAAAAAAATCTGTATCCCTGGAAGATAAGATGGCTGAAATCCGTCTGACCAACAGAGCTAAATGGATTTTGATCAGCGAGCTCTCCATGAACGAACCGGAAGCCCACCGTTACATAGAAAAACAGGCAATGGACCGCTGTATTTCCAAGCGATCCATTGCCGAGGAAATTATCAGAACCTATACCTGAAATTCCTGTATCCTTCTGCGGAGTTCTCTGTCTCTGTCCTCAAAAAGCAGTTCCTTATTATATCTTATATAACGCTCACACTCATATGTTTCCAGAAATCTCACACAGGAAAAATCCGTATTGATACCGGATACAAACATCACCATTTCCTGACTGTTGTAAAAAGCTGCTTCCATAAAATCAAAGGCATATTCCATGGTATGTTCCGCTGTTTCGCAGTCCTGTTCCCAGGCAGCTCTGTCTTTCTCAAAGGCAGCTCTGACCACCTCAAATTTGCCCTCTTCCGGGATCTGAGTTTCTCTTTTCAGAAGCTTTTCATAAGCCCGCAGAAGCCCTGCTGCCCTTCGCACAGAAAGCTCCTCTTTCCGCTCCAGAAGTCCCTGCTCTTTTTTCTTTTCCATGGTATTAAGAAGCTCGTCTGTATAGTCCCCCAGACGGAAAAGCAAGGGTTCTTCTGTCTGGTCCTGCCTCAGCCTTTTCAGAACTGTAAACACTTTTTCCAGAACCAGTTCACCCTGAACCGCCTCTCTGATCTTCTGGCGCATACCGGAAAAGATCAGGTTTACCACGCTTAATTTCTCATCAAATGGCGCATGAGAAACTTTTTTCACCATTGCCTCTGAGCTTTTTCCTTCCAGGAGCTCTGCAATATGATAATCCTGCTGATATTTCCGGTAAAGCTCATAATAATCTGCAAATTCACCGGCAATCCTGTCATGCTGGATGTACTGGATCACCAGATCCCTGTTGATCTCTTTTCCGATTTTTTCGCATACTTCCATCATTCTGGACAAATCCTCCCAGCCTCTGGGCGTTGCAAACTGCTTCCCGTCAATGGTCGTCTCCATCTGATAAAAGCAGGAATTGCGAAGCTCCAGATAGGAGAGGATTGCCGGATGGAAATTCTCCTGACAGGCATATTTCCGCCATGCCTGATAATCTGGTTCCGCCTGGATCTTTTTCACACGGTCAAGAGTAACCACATCGAATTCCCGTACCGATTTATTATATTCCGGCGGATTTCCTGCCGCAACGATCACCCATCCCTCCGGGATCCTGTGATTTCCAAAGGTTTTATTCTGCAGGAACTGCAGCATTGCCGGGGCAAGTGTTTCCGATACGCAGTTGATCTCGTCGATAAAAAGGATTCCTTCGCTGAGACCGGTTTCCTCCATACAGTCATAAATACTTGCCACAATCTCACTCATGGTATATTCTGTGGCAGAATATGATCTGCCCCCGTATTCTTTTTTTGAAATAAAAGGAAGACCGATGGCGCTCTGCCTGGTGTGGTGTGTTATTGTATAGGATACCAGCGCCACCCCACATTCGCGGGCTGCCTGCTCCATAATCTGTGTTTTTCCGATCCCCGGAGCCCCAAGGATCAAAACCGGTCTCTGTCTCACTGTAGGTATCGCATATTCTCCATATTCATCTTTTAAAAGGTATGCCCGGACAGTATCCACAACCTCCTGTTTTGCCTGTCTGATATTCATGATTTTTCTCCCGTTTCTTTTCTGTTCATTTAATTCAAAAACGCTCTGAAATTCCTGTGAGATCCTCTTCTCCAAGGATCAGTTTCATGGCCCAGGGAGGTACGTCCACATCCCTGTAATCCTCTTTCATAAAAACAAATACCGTATCATAGGGAGGCATCCTTCCGGGAAATATCCCATAGCCGTCCGTAAAATAAAGAAGCCCCCGAAGCTTTTGAAACGCGCCTGTTTTTATCAGCTGCTCCACATACTGAAAGGCCGGACGAAAATCCGTTCCGCCAAAGCCTTTTATGGTAAAATCCTGAAGATACTGCTCCATTTCCTCCTGATTATGGATCACGACATCCTCCTGGACCCGGTCGTCACACTGAATGATATGCACCTGAATTTTTCGGAAAAAGCTTTCTGATCCGGAAAGTACACTATAGGTTTCTTCCAGAAATTTCTGTATCAGCTCCCCTTTGCAGGACATGGAAGTGTCCACTACGATCACAAAATCTTCGATCTTTCGGGTTTCTTTTGTCTCCAGCGGTTCGATCAGGGGCAGATTTCCGTAATGTTCCATTCCATAATGATAATAAATGTAATCAAAGGTATCCATATCCACCTGCATCTCTTCTTTTAATACCGAAAAACGCCGAAGAAATTCCCGGTAATCATACCTTTTTCTGTTCTGTGCCCGAAGCTGTTCCATAAGAGTTGGCGCTTCTTTGGAAGCTTCTTTTGATATCAGCTCCATTTCTGTCTGAAGCTTTTTCCTTTTATCCTCCCACTGTTTTTTCGGGCTTGTCATCCCGCTTTTTTCTTCTGCATTTTTCCAGAAATGATGATCGTCTCTGCGAAATTCCAGAATCAGTCTTTCTGTTTCTTCCTCCGGCAGCGTTTCCAGAATCCTGTAAATACGTTCTGCAGTCAGAATCCCGTATTGATCCTTCCACTTCCGGTAAATTTCTCTTCGGAAGCTTCCCGGCCGGATATAGACCGG
>ENA-ORMO01000694-ORMO01000694.1-human-gut-metagenome-genome-assembly--contig:-NODE-694-length-44590-cov-5.959043_pt1 | contig 44590 bp, 37 predicted proteins | sample MGYA00242106_ERZ509001 | MGnify/ENA primary metagenome ERZ509001 (study PRJEB26280, sample SAMEA2338736) | human gut metagenome | biome: human gut; feature: human-associated habitat; material: faeces...
CCCATGGCGATCCTCGCGGAGCGTTTTTATGTCATAGGACGCACTTTCCTATGACAAATAATATCAAGCATACAAAACCTATGAAAAACAGAGGGAGCAGCTTATATCTCCCGGAAAGGCTGGAATAAATTATGTGGTTAGCAGACGGCTGGAAAGATTATCAGGTCATCGACTGTTCTAAAGGAGAAAAACTGGAACGATGGGGAGAATATCTCCTGGTTCGTCCGGATCCTCAGGTTATCTGGGATACCCCCAAAAACCATGTGGGATGGCGCCATAAAAACGGGCATTATCACCGGAGTGCAAAAGGCGGCGGAGAATGGGAATTCTTTGATCTGCCTCAGCAGTGGTCCATCTCTTACAAAAACCTTACCTTCAATCTGAAGCCCTTCAGTTTTAAACACACCGGACTGTTTCCGGAACAGGCTGTCAACTGGGACTGGTTCGGAAACAAAATCAGACAGGCAGGACGCCCGGTAAAGGTTCTGAACCTGTTTGCCTATACTGGCGGAGCCACGCTGGCTGCAGCTGCTGCAGGTGCCTCTGTAACCCATGTAGATGCCTCCAAAGGCATGGTTGGATGGGCCAAGGAAAATGCAGTTTCCTCCGGTCTCGCCGATGCGCCTATCCGCTGGCTGGTTGATGACTGTGTAAAATTTGTTGAACGGGAAATCCGCCGCGGAAACCACTACGACGGAATTATCATGGATCCTCCCTCCTACGGACGGGGCCCCAAAGGAGAAATCTGGAAAATCGAAGACGCCATCCATCCTCTGGTCAAGCTGTGCGTTCAGCTTCTTTCCGATGATCCTCTGTTTTTCCTGATTAACTCCTATACAACAGGACTGGCTCCTGCTGTACTTACCTATATGATGTCTACGGAAATTGTTCCGAAGTTTGGAGGTCATGTGGACGCTCAGGAGATCGGACTTCCTGTTAAAGAATCCGGACTTGCGCTGCCCTGCGGCGCATCAGGGCGGTGGGAGAAGTAAAACTTCTCCCTTTTCCCATCCCCTGCAAAATAACACGATATCACTCATTTCCCTGCAGAATACCGCATTCAGAAAGGATGTCTGATTATGAGAAAAAGAAATTCAGCTGCCATCTGTCCTTCTTCCGTACTTCTTTCCGTCATTGAGGAAGATCTGCAATTAGGAATTTGCTGCAGCATATACTTTACATGGAGAGGAAAAAAGCATACGGTAGGTGTCTGGGGTGATGACGGAAATACCTACAAAAATTTATGCTTTTATCTGGATAAAAACACGTTCTCCTCTCTGGAAGAACTGAAAAACCAGGCTGTTCTTGATCAGTTTCCTCTTTTCCGCCTTCCCGAACCTGTAATCGTTACTGAATGTGACGGCTGTTATCCTGAAAGTACTCCCCTGCTGGCAGTCTATTGCAAAAAACCCTGAATCCTCCTTATTTCAGTTTTACGCGCCTTCCGCAGGACATTCTGCTGTCAATCCTCCATTTCCCAAATAGCGGGCAGGATTGTCGCCTATGGCAACTGTTGTATTTTGATACTTCTCCCACAGCTCTCTGCACCAATTGATAATTGCCGCTTTTCCCTCTTCTAGGAGTTTTTTCTTTCCCTTTTTAAGTATCTCATCAAACAGCTTTACTCCCCCATATGCAATCATACCTTTCCCCACAGTACGCCAGGTAACATTGGCAATCTGCCCTTTCGCCGCTTTTGTCATTACCTGCTTCCAAATGGCTTGGAAGCTTCCACGTCCTTTATTAATTCCTGGAATTTTTATGTATTTTGCTGCATTGCCCAAAACCCATCCTGATGCTGCTCCTTCAGCGCCTCCTGACGCAGTGGAATACAGAAGATTCTTCCAGGTATATCCATCCTCCTTGCGATACCCTGCTTCTCCCGTAATCATACTTAATCCGCCTGTTACAAAATTTTCTGCGGCACTTCCTGCTGCACCGGCTAATGCGGCATTTCCTCCAGATACGACAAACGTACTTCCTGATACAAAACCGCCTGTCGCTGCTCCTACATAGCTTTGCCAGGAGCTAATCTTAACTTCTCCTGATGCTATAGAATCTACTACATCTCCCGCTACCTTTGTTACCACATTAACTACCGCTCCTACAATTCCTCCTGCCAGCCAGGCTGCCACTGCACCTGTTGGATCATAATAATTGACTGGATCTCCCTTACAGTAAGCATATGCATTCAGAGTAAGCGGTACCAAAAGAATTCCTGGGTTTGGATCACAACTAATAAACCGCCCCAGAGCAGGATCATATTCTCGCTGTCCACCTTGATAATATCCAGTTACTGAATCAGACAGAAAGCCTGTAAATCCGGGAACAATTTCCCCACCTCCTCGTTTCTGGCAATTGTATTCTCCAAATACAGAGCAAGGGGTCAGCTCTGCAATACCACATCTGCTGGCAGCCGTTACTGGAGTCATTCTTTCATCTGTCAGATAATACGTATTTTCTCCCTGATTGGAATATCCGAGAAGGTTGTCATCCCAAAGCATATTTCTCTGAATTCCGTCCTGAGACACTGTAAGAAAACTGGGATTCAATCTGGTTATATCATATACATAATCTGTTTTTTCTGTCACTGTACCATTCTGAATAACGCTCCGGCTGACACGCTCTCCAAATCCATTATATCCGTAGACAGCCATCATCCCATTTACTTCCACAGAAGAAAGCTGATTGCGTTCATCAAAATCCAGCTTTCGAATAATCTGATCCTTCAAAAACTCCTGTCTCAAATTTCCTCTTCTGTCATAGGTATAATAATGTTCGCCTTCAAAGTCTTTCCGCTCTATCAACTGATTCAGACGGTTGTACTGATAGCTTTGTTCTCCCTTCCGGTTTCTCGACCAGCTTCTGTTTCCAAAAGGATCATATCGATATGCTTCTGTTTCTTCTCCGTCTGTCCAGACTGAAACCAAACTGCCGGCTTTATTATATCGATATTCTGTAACTGTTTTTCCTTCCGGTGTTTCTGTCTCCATTCTGTTTTTTCGTTCTGCTTTATCATATCCATAAATGAATTTCCCGATTAATTGCTCTGACTGTGTATGAGTGAGCTGCCGGATTTTCCCAGATGGATGATAAGTCATTTGAATGTTCACATTATAAGGGAGGCATTTTTCCTTTAATTTTCCATTATTGTAGTAATGATAACTTACCTTTTCCTCCCCTATCCTACACTCTGACAGACGCATAGAGGCATCGTAATGATAATCACATACCTGCCCATTCGGATAAACGATCCTTCTTTTTTCTCCTCGAAGCCCCCATTCATAGGCAATCTTTTCTCCAGATGAAACAGAAACCTCCTCTGGACGCCCCATCTTGTCCAAACGGACTTTGGTAACTCCCAGCCAGTCCTCCATCTCAGTCAGCTGTTTCAATGCGTTATATCTTAACAAAATAGATTTTCCATCGGAAAACTCATACTTCTGCTCCGTTCCGTCTGGGTTATAGAAGCATCGAATCTCATAACCGTCTTTGTCTGTCTGGCTTAAAATTCTTCCGTTTCCATCATATTTATAAGAAATAACATTTCCTTCTGGATCACATACCTCCGTAATATTTCCCGCCAGATCCCGATGATAATTAGTTGTTCTGATTTCTTTCTGATTTTGATTAAACTGATTTACATAGTCTCCGTCAAACCGTCCGTTCTCCGGCTGCAGAACCTGAATCAGTCTGCCGCAGGAATCATAGACATATCTTGTTTCGTTACCACAGCCATCCTTTACTTCTCTAATCTGTCCTCTTGCTGTATAACCATAGGAAATTCTATTGCCTTCTCCATCTGTAACAGATATGATATTCCCCATTGCATCGTACTCATAGGCTTCTGAGCTTCCATCTGCTTCTTCTGCACGGATTACCCGCCCCAAGGCATCATATGTAAAGCTCCAGCAGGCAGAATCCTTCTCTCTCACCTCAATCAGGTTTTCATTTCTGTCGTAGCAAAACTCCCTCTCTGAACCATCTATCAGACTTTCCTTTTTCAGAAGCCCGCCCGGATAATATTCATATGTTTCCAAACACCCCAGAGCATCTGATACTTCTGTCAGCCGTCCCATATGGTTGAAGGTATACTCTCTTCGGTATCCGCTTCTATCCGTAAAAGCTGTAATCTTTCCTGTTAAATCATATTCATAAAATTCTGAACACCCATCTTCAAATTGAACCTCAGTCACATTTCCAAGACAGTCATATACAGCCTTTACTCTGTGACCGCAGGGATCTACTGTCTCTATCGGCCTGTTCAGCGCATCGTATGCCAGACAATAAACTCCGCCTTCTGGATCGATCCTCTGAATCATATTACCATTCGCATCATACTCCATATGATTCTGCGCTCCATTGGCATCAGTCACCCGAACCAGCCGATGCATTCTATCATAGTCATAGGAAGTCACTCCTCCATCTGGAGCAATCTGCTTTTTCACGTTCCACATTTCATCATACTCTGTTCGAAAGCAGTTTCCCTCCGGATCTGTCACAGCTATGGGCTTATTCAATGCATTATATTCCAGCCTGGTAATTCCTCCACTATTATCCTTTATAAAAATCAGATTTCCGCATTTATCATACTCATAAACACTTCTGTTTCCGCAGGCATCCGTTACACCAGTTAATTGATCATTGGCATTATACTCATAAGATGTCCGATTTCCCAGAGCATCTTCTGTCTGAATTACACGACCGATTTCGTCATAATAATATATTGTTTTTCCGCCCATGGAATTGGTAATGGAAGATAAATTTCCAGAATCACTATACGTCATATCTATCTGGCTTCCATCTGCCCGAAGCCACCTGATAACCTGTCCCTCTTCATCATACTCAAAGTATTCCCGGGCTCCCTCTCCGTTTTCTATGGATGACTGTAAATGTCTGTCATTATATTCTGCTTTATGAAGTGTGACTCCATTTACAGCGACTGACTTAATCTGACTTTGAGCTGTGTATTCTATACATACCTCATCCTTCAGAGCATTCACGAAACGAACGACATTTCCCTTCTCATCATACTCATAACGACTGGTATTCCCTCTGCGATCCGTGTAAGAAGTCCGAAGGTTATCATCATTATATTCAAACCGTTCTTCTCCACACTCATAGATATTTCTTGTATTCCGAAACAGTCTGTCGTGCTCATAAAGTATCTCATTACCGTTTTGCTCCGTCATTCGTACCTGATTTCTTTCATCCAGATACTCATACTGAATGCATCCGCCGTCTGGAAAACTCTGTTTTATCGTTCTGCCCTGATTATCATACTGATTTACCAGTCCCACTGCCCCTGCCGGATTAATCAGTTCAGTCAGCCAGCCATGCCCGTCATAATGATACTGAACCATCCTATCTTCTGGATCTGTTACAGAAGCAAGCTGACCGCCTGAATATGTAAGCTTCACAGTTCTTCCCATATAATCTGAAACCACGGACAGACGGCCAGTAAATTCATAGCCAAAATTCAGACTATTTCCCTGCTGATCCTCTACCTTTGTCAGCTTTCCCGATTCATCATAGGAAATCAAAAGCCAGTGTCCGAAAAAATCTTCTTTTTTAATGAAACGTCCTTTGGAATCAAAGAACAGTCTATTTCCTTCCCTGTCTTCTAAAAGATATCCCTGATCTGTTTTTTCCAGAGAACCAAAGCTTCCTTTTATCGGATAATAACGCCCTTTTTCTTCCTCCTGATAAAAAGTGAGTCTGGAGCCATCATTCTGCTCAATATGAATCTGCTGTTCTTCCAAAACCAGACCAAGCTCATAATTATGGGTCCATCCCCGTCCCAGAGTTCCCTCCTGGCTGCGCTGAATATTATAAAAAATACGAAACCGCAATTCCATCAGAGTATCCAGCTCAAGACATGTTTTTTCATAAACATAATTTCCATTGCAGAGGTTTACCGGATCCCTGCTGTAGGCACTGGGGCTGTCTATTCCATAATTTTTCGCTGTCTCCCGTATTTTTTCACCGAGTTCCTTTATTTTATCCAGAATTCCCTTATCCGTCCCATTTCCCAGAATCCGATTTTCCGTTGTGTCATAAATCCGTACAATCTGTTCCAGTGTACAGGACATAATCTGAAGCTTCTGTCTGGCTGTTGAAACAGCATCCAAATCTCTGCGGAGACGTTCTCTAATAGCCGCCCTTCCGCCGACTCTCATATCTATACGGGACAAAATATTCCCAAGCTCCTCTTCCAGATTCTGAAGCTCTCTCGATATCTGATTTTCATCATCAGAACCGCGACGCATTCCTGACAATTTTACACGAAATTCCGACATACGCCCTATTGCCTCCACCTATTTTCTACTTAATTCTTCTGTTCCTGAGCCACAATTTTCTTTATCAATTCTGCTATCTCCTCAGCCTTATATCGATACCCAGTATCAAGATAGATCCTGTCCTGGGAATCAACCATAAAACACGCCAATTCTTCCCCCTCTTCGTTGTATAAATACATCAAATATCTGCTGTCCTGCACATTCAGTTTTTCTTTACTTAATTGAAAATCCTTATTTTTCAGGTTATTTTGAATTATTTGAATTTCTTCCTGAGACAACTGGTAGTCAATTCCCGAAATCAAATTATTTTCTGTTAATTCCTGAAAATTCACATCTGCTATCCTTTCAGATGATACCGACAGCCTTTCCTTTTCCTCCTGGATTTGATTTTGCCTCATATTTTTTTGATGGTATACGGCAATCAAAAGAAGCAATATTCCTCCAAATATCAGCCAGGTTTTCATTTTTGCCATTCTACCCCTCCAAAAATACAGATACTTCCATTCCCCACAAATCAGCCAGTCTGTTTTCCAAAAGTTCCTTAATACGCACTGCTGTTCTGATTCGTTTTCTTTCCTTTTCTTCCGATTTCAGCATTCCTGCTTCATCATATTCCGGCGCAAGGGACAAAACCAATCCGCAAGCGCCCCCTTTGATATTTCCTTGTCCATGAATGTTTGGAAAATATTGATATTGTCTCTCTGGAAAATCCGGATCATATGCAATCACTCTTCTGTATGTCCGTTCTACAAGAGCTGCTGCCTTTTCTATATTTTCTTCTTCCAGACCATGGGACAATTCCAGCAATTCTTCTTCAGACAGCCTCTCTATATGCGCAAAGGAACACAGATAAAAAAAATCCATTCCCATCTGATCATATTTTCGGTAAAAATTCTCCTGTCCATGATTCCTTCGATATCCTTCCTTTTCCAGAAGCTCATTTATTTCATGTAAACCGCTTTTCGCCGCCAATATCTGACCAAGCCAAAACTGATAAATCATATACAGCCTGCAATATTCTTCTGTTATCTTTCCATTTAAAAATAACAACGGGGAATCTGTAATTTTCACCTGTCTCTCCGCTAATAGCTCTGACGGTAAAGGATAGGTCATCCCTCTAAGCTGATTTTGAAGTTCTTCTTTTATTTCCATGAGTCACCTCTCCCCAATCAATGATAATTGACTTTATGTGCGTCTTTTCCATAGCTGACATAAGAAAATGTCATCGACGTATCCCTGGTTCCTCCATTGCCGTCATCCAGCATGGCATTTTGATTCGGATCTATGTAATATTCTTTTCCCCATGATGACACCTTGTATCTTCCGTCTGAGGTTGTTCCTACAACCGTCATTGCATGGCCGCCATTAATCACCGCTGCTGTTGTTCCATCCTCATTCTGCAGATAACCATTACGAAATGACATAATAATATATCCATCTTTGGAAGCCTCTTTAAAGTTGTCAACTCGAACATCATAGTCTGTCTGAATCTCAACAGGTACTCCCTTATCCTTTAAATACATCTCTGTTCTGTATTTTCTGGTGTATTGAGTCGTTCCCCATCCCGTTTTATCGCTGCGATAAACATAGTTCTCATCATCCTTAGTTGGATCATAATCTTCACTTACATCCTCCCAATCGTTTCCGTCACTTCCTGCAATATGATTATCTGTAGCAGCATAAAAATCTACCAGAAGACGATCATAGTTTAAATCTCCGTCATGATACATGGGGAATCCAAATGTCTTTTCGAATTCCTCCTTTCTTCCCTCATAAGCAGCAAATATTGTATTTATTATCGCCACATAACCGCAGCCCTCGCTATTTAATTTTTTTAAATATGCCGCGCACTCCTTATCAGTCATATTCTCGCCCAGATGCTTCCGTATATGCTGATAAAGCTCCTTTTTCTGTGACCAGAATCCCCATTCCATCATAGGTGAACCCTGGTTGCCGCCATACTCTCCTTCATCATCTGTAATAATAGAATTCAGCTCATCCTCTGTAAATCCACCTTCAAAGCCGAACTTACTTTTCAGCCAATTCCACCAGTTTTTTTCAGTATTATAGCGATTTCCATTCTCACCAGAAGAGGCTTCTCCTGCATGGTCTGAATTTAAGTTTCCATGAATGGATTCATGGTGAACCTCTGCCAATGCAATTCCACTCTCCGTTTTCTGATATTGGCGAACAATGCTTTCCAGTCCTCTTTGCATATCTTTCATCGCTATGTTACTCTGATCTACAGCTAAAATAATTGCTCTTAATCTGGCATCAATCTGTTCTGAACAGGATATTTTCATCCGCAGCCCATTTTTTATCCCGCTGATATCCTCTGATAGATTTCTCAGCTGTGAGCTATATTCCCCCAGCTCATGGTTTCCACTTTTTATACCCGTAAATTTAATGCAAAATCCGTCCAAAATACCCCTCTCTTTCCGGCAGCTGTCTCACCTGTTTTTTATTTCTTCATCCTGTCTTTTCTCCCCGCTGTATCTTGATTTTATCATATTCCAGTATTCCCGCTGCATTTTCTGACAGACAGCACAGTTCTTCCCCTTAATGACCTGCCTGCTCTGCATTTTCTCTCCGTTTCTCCATCACCTTCTGATCCACAGTCTTCGACCATGAGGCCATTCCCACAGAAAGCAAATCCCGGCGGCTGTCCACGACCTGTTCCCCATTCAGATATAAAAAAGACACTGCATGGCGCATATAATTGGAATCCAAATCCTGAAACGGGCGTATATCCTCTGTCACCTGTACCGTTCTGGAGGATACGCAGGGAGGCTGATTCAAAAGGGCGCCTACCAGAGACCACTGATAATGAATGATCGGGGTCGCTGTCTTTTGTATTAATTCTGCATTTCGCTCCATATATTCCATAGAATATCCCGGGCCATCAAAGCTGACTGCCTGTCGAATCTTTCCTCTCATTCCGTCAGGAGCTGCAATCACTGCATGGCAAGCCAAATTCCCGCCTAAGGAATGGCCTGTAACTCCATACCATTCATATGGAAATCTTTCGTTAATTTCCTCCATAAAAGTAGCCGCTTCCTTCTGCTGCAAAGTATCTTTTGCCATAAGAAGCCCTGCATCCGCACTCATCCAATCCTTTACTACCTGATTCATATCCGTAGATTCTGAACCCCGGAAGCTGATCAGCCCGTGACCTCCTCCTGTATCCAGAAGCACACCGTAAAATCCCGTCTGAATATTGTGATTCTTTACAGATACAACCTTCCAGTTTCCATAAGGAGAATGTTCTGCCACAATCTCTTCATACAGTCTCAGATTCCATTCCGCCATTTTTTTCTCCAGGCCGCTGTTTTCCTCCTCCTGGCTTTCTTTCATCTTCTGTGCGTATTTTTCCTCCAGCCTTGCTTTTGTATCTGTTTCCAGCAAAAGCTCCCGCACAGTAGCGCTTCCTCCGTGAGCTGCCAGCTGCTCCTCTGTAAACGTATAATAGGCAATCTGCGTCGCTGCCATCATTTCTTTATCTGAATAATGAAAATCGTCCGCCCAGGCCGGCACGGACGATATCATCACAGCTGTCAAAATCAGTAAAAATTCTGCTATTTTTCTCCCTTTTCTGAAAAACATCATTTCCACCTTTATTTGAACTTCCTTAATAATCCTTAAACCATTCGTTCATGAATCGCTTCTCTAGTTCATATCCGCTTCCTTGGGATTGGGACCATAGTTATTGGGCCCTGGCTGGGAATCCAGACACAGCAGAACCAGAAGGACAATGGAACCAATGCCGCAAAGACAGTTTCCAAGCAGGCAGATCAGATAAATCCATCCGCTTAAACCTCTGTCGTGAAGTCTCCGGATTGTAACAGGAAGCAGCTTTCCGATGCTGATAATAAGACCAATCACAAAGCTGATCAACGTTGCATGAGTCAGCGCCAACGCTGTCAAGGCTATCAGTATCTCTGAATCAAACAGGGCTGATACTGTGCCAATAACCATAATTCCAATATTTATTGCCAGACCTACAGCAAAAGAAATCAGCGTCCAGTATAAATAATTCCACCAATACTCTCTCCTTCTGGCTCTTCCATCAAAATTAAATCCAAGAAACGTGGATCGTTTTACCCAATACATCATTCCCTTATTTTCACTCACTGTGTCGCCCTCCTCGTCTTTTTCAGCACAAATGCAGATGACAGATTTCTCTGCCATCTGCCCTGTCCAGAACAATTACTACAAAACATTTCCTGACAACGCGCTGCTGATTTCCTGGTTTCTAGCTTCTGCTCTCTGATACTCAGCAGCAATCTCATTTAAGTCCTTTACATGTTCATTAATCATGTTATGGATTTTCTGAATATCATCTGAAAGCTCATTAAATTTACTTTTATATGCATTTGCTGCCTCGCCTTCCCAGAAAGAGCTGGTATTGCGGATTAATTCCATCATATTGTTAGTCAAACTCTGTACCTGATTCATACATGTACTGAATTCTCCTGAGGTTTCAATCAGTTTCTCCGGGGTTACTAATAATGCTGCTGTTCCTGCCATAATCGTTATCTCCTTTTTTTACGAATTTTTCGTTCATGCTTCTATCTTTGTATTTTTTCTATTATGTGTTCAGAGCTGTTGTGCCTTAAATCGTTCTTCTTGATGCAATCTCCGCTGCCTTTGCCTCTGTTCTCGCATATTCTGCTGCGATGTTATCCAGAGCCTCACAGTATTTGTTAAGCAGGTTATAAAACTGTGTCATATATTCTTTATCACTATTAAATGCTGCATGGAATGCATCATTTGCCTCGCCATCCCACATAGAATTCAGATTTCCTTCTGCTGAAACCAGGTTATTAACCTGATTGCTGAAGTTCTGATTAAGAGTTCTCAGCTGTTCTGCTGTTCTCTGTACCTCTTTTGCCGTTACTCTGATTAATGCCATAATAAAATCCTCCTTAAATAAATTTAAAATCCTATTATATTTTATAAAATCAACAGCCTTTGGCCGCTAATCCCTGTTGTGTGCCCGTTCCCAGGCTGCCATTTCCGCCTCATAGAGGTTTCTGGCAATTTCCCTGATTGCCTCTGCCACTTCCCGCAGAGCATTTGCCGTCTTATCTATATTGCCCTGAAGCAGCTTTCCTTTTTTTATATACTTTACGGCATTATCGCCGGTCCAGTTGGCTGATATCTGATTCAGGGTATCTTCCAGACTGCTGTCTGACAAACTGTTCAGACGCTGGGCTACCTGATCCAGCTCTCTTGCCTGCCGCAGGGCCTTCTGAAAATCAAATTCAATTGCATGTAAACTCCGTGCCATCCTTCTCCTCCTTCCTTTTACAGAACATCACCAGGAAGTTCGCTGATAATGGATTGCTGAATACTCAGCTCGGAGGCTGTGTAGGTCTGGGCAATGGCCCGCAAATCCCCGGGATGCTCTCCCAGCCGCCGAAGCATAACGTCAATATTGTCTGCCTGATCCGCATAATTTTTCCGATGCATGTCTCCTGCATCCCCAATCCAGTAGCCCTTGCTTTTTTCCACCAGGGTTTTCATTGTCTCAAATTTCTTCCTCATATTGGCAACATTTTTTTCTACCTCAGTTGCCTGATGATTCAGCGCCTCCGGTGTAACCAGCAGCTCTACGCTTCCAGATATCGCCACGTTATTTCCCCCCTTTAAATTCGGATAGAATCAATCTCTGCTGACACTGCAGCTTCGCATTTCTGATATTCTCTTTTGGCATTTTCCATATAAGAAATCAGACTTTCTATGATACTGCACATTGATTCCATTGCTTCTTTATCTGCTGTGAATGCCTGATTGAAGGCATCATTCGCCGGTCCATTCCACATGGAATCCAGTTCCCTTACTGAGCTGTATGCCTTATCCATTTCCTGCCGAAGATCTGCCAGCTGCTGCTGCATTTCTGAGATATCCTGTTCCAGCGTTCTCATATTAATTTCAATTACATCCGCCATAATTCCCTCCCCTACCTAATATGAAATACCTGTATGCGGCTTTTCAGCTCCTTCAGCGAAACTACCTGTCTGCTGTAAGAGCTGTTTCTCTGCTTCACCTCATCCCCATAATCCAGAATGTGTTCTTCACCTGTCCGGTATATTTTCTGAATCTGGTTCAAAGCAGACATCACCTCTGCCAGCTGCTGCTTTTCCGCATTCATACAATCAATCTGTCGCTTCAGACTTCGAACCACCTCGTCATAGGAGGTTACTCTTCTGACAGAAGCTGCAATATCCTCTGTTTCCTGAATCTGATTATTGATCTGTCTTATCATCAGCTGCATGTTCTGGGAGGCATCCGCTAATGCACGAATGTTCACACTAAATCTCATTCTCTCACATCCCCCCTCCTGATGACGAAAGTCTATCACATTTTTATTTATTTTCTTTCTAAAGCTGACCAACAGCACAGTTTCATGGTCAAACAACCTGTCTGCTGTTTCTTTTTGGTCAAAACCTTTTATACTAGCATCAGCTGATCCCCTGGTGAAATCTGATAATCTGCCAGGGTCAAATCAGAATTTAAAATCCTGTTTCTGTTCCGACTTACTAAATACAGCTCTTTCTGGCTGCCCTTCAGTGTACACTGCTCCTTTTGGCAAATCATGCCACTGATTTCTTCCAGAAGATTAGAAATTGTCACATGTTCATCCAGATTAAAATCATAGGTTCGATTCATTGCCGGAGTATAGATATCTACTAAAATCATCTCTGACTGTCCTCCCTGTTGTTTCTGCACCTTCCTGCCAGAAGCCCTCCATTTCTTTTTTGCTTCTTACCCTTCGTTTTCATGAAAAAGGCAGTGAAATATTTCTTCTGAGCAATATTTCTGTATTTCTCCAGGCTGTCCTTCCCTTTGAATTACCATTGCATATTCCATAGTAAAATCAAGCACCAGAATCCGCAGCCTGATTGCGCCTGATTCTTTTTCCCTCAGCGAAAACAGGCTGCAAACCCTTTCCTGATTCTGAAGAATCTCCGTTTCTGTGCTTAACCCGAGAGAAAGCAGCCATGACAAATTTTCCGGTATCTTTTTCCAGTATTCATCCAACGCAAAATATCCCATATCTTCTGTCAGCTTCTCTTCCGGCAGATACCCCATCTCTCTCATCTGGCACTTCAGTTCTTCTTCTGAAATCAAAGATAAACCTATCTTTCCCTGTTCTCTCTGCTTTTCCTCCGCACAGGCAATCCTTTCTCTATCCCAATAGAGGCACTGCCCTGGTTCCTCAGCATTTGCTGCTCCCGGATCAACAGTTACCACCATTCGGGAATTCCTTACCGTATCCAGAAGTTCCCGGATCGGCGGCTGAATCACCAGCTCCTGTCCCTCCTGCTTCAGTATTCCGTCCTGGATGAGACTGTAAATTGCATAGATAATTTCTTCCGCCGTTGTTTCTGAATGATCGAAACAGGAAAATCCATAATATTGTTCCATTCCGCTGGCAGCGGCCAGCACCTGAAATTCCAGCAAATCAAATATATGTATCATTCCAGCTCCTTCAAGGCCGCCTTATAGCTTCGGGACAGAGGCACCTCCATGTTATGCTCAAGAATAATTCTGTTTTTTGAAAGCATAACCTTCTGAATTCTGGAACGGCTCACAATAAAGCTTCTGTGGCAGCGGATAAATTCCTCTGGCAGCTCTTCTGCCAGGTGCTCCATGGTATCGTAAAAGGTATACTCCTCCCGCTTCAGCCTTACATAAATTCTTTTTTCCCTGGCTTCAAAATAATAGATCTGAGACATGGGAATATACGTTTTCCCTTCCCTGTTTTCAATCAAAAATGTTCGTTCATCTGATTCCTGCTTTTTATCCATAGCCCATAACACCGCCTCCAGACTCTCGCAAACCTGTTCCGGTGAAAAGGGACGCAAAAGCAGGGCTGAGGCTAATATGGAAGGCCGGATATATTCCATAGGTGATATTGACGCATCTGCAATCAGCATCAGACTGGTATCACAATATTTCTGCCGCAGAGACTCTAAATAAGGAATTCCTCCTGCCGCCGTCACATCATAGCAGAGCAAATCCAAAAGAGGCTCATTTTTTATAAAACCATCCAGCTGCTCCAGTTTTTCAAAAAAATCCAGCTGCCACCGCTGATCCGTCATACGGGCCGCCGTATGGCGGATCAGCTTCTCCATCAGCTCATGCTCTTTTTTTCTTCCGTCATATACTGCCATGGAAATCATACTGATCTATCCCTTCACCAAAGGAATTACTGCCTTCCTTACCTCTTCATCATTTCCTGCAGGGATCATGCCAATTCCCGCCTTGTAGCTCTTATTCTGTTCTCCAAAGCTAAGATACGAAAAGTCCATGTATCGGAGGCTTGATACATTTCCTCCAAAATGCATTCCTGTCCGGTATCCTGCCATATTTTCGTAAGCCCGCAGTCCGTAAATAGAAGAAGCGGTTTCCGGGTTCAGGCATCCAAAGAAGTATACATTCAAAAGCTTGCCCTTCTCTGTAATATTTTCCAAAAACGGACGAATATTCAGCGCGCCTTCCTCCGGCTTGTAGACAGCATTTATAAACGCTTCCATGTCGGCAATAAAAATGTAAATCGGTTCCTGAGACTGCATTGCCTCATAGATTTCATCCTCTTTGCCTTCCGCTATCATCTGCTTGCGGATCGCATTACGGCTCTGAATGGGCTCCAGCAAATTTTTAAAGAATTCCCCCTGCTGAGTCTGTGTGGTGATATATTCTGCCTCTGTTCGGATTGCCGCAGCCTGCAGTTCTTCTGCGCCATACTCGATAACCGCTATCCTTCCGCCCTTTCTTCTGGCAGAATAAATCAGCGCCTTCATTGCATTCGTCTTTCCTGTCCTTAACCGTCCAGAAAGCATATAACAGTAGATTTTACTCAAATCAATTCCGTATACCGCAGCGCTTTCCATATCGTAACCAACCGGTAAATGACGATCATCCTCGAACATGGCTTCCACGTCAGGCAGATTTTCGTATTCATTCCACACTGGCTTCTCCGGAATTACCGGAATCTGTCTTGCCCTTCTTCCAGTCCATGCACTCTGCATTCTCCGGCATTCCTCACCAATCCGTTCGATTCTCTGATAATCATCTTCTGCTTCCATCGAAAGAGCTGTCTGGAACTCCAGAATCCTTCCTCCTACCTGCGCAAGACCCCGGCCCTTTACATTATTCTCCGGAAGTACATCTACCCGCGCTACACGCATGACGTCTGCATACTGGAACTTGTCATTCATCTGCAGCGTAATTACGGTCTTAATGTTGTCGCCGATCTTCGTCTGAATTTCTGTGGTTCCAAATCCTCCTGCCGTCACTGCCAGGAAAATTCCATAGCCCACTCCGTCATGAGCCAGATGCATCATAACATCTTCATATTTGTTATCTGTCTTTTCCCTGAAATTCGCGTAATTGTCAATAGCAACAATCACTGCAGGCACCTTTACTCCATTCGCTCTTACATACTGGCTGTAATTTCCGCCCTGGAACAGACGCTTTCTCTCTTCCATCAGTTCTTCCATCATGTGGAAGAATTTCTCTATCTTTTCTGTATTATCCTCATATATCACACCGCCTACATGAGGAGCTGACTCAAATGCCGACAGCATATGGCTGCTGAAATCAATTCCATACAGATTCACATATTCCGGAGAATACTTATGAATCAAAGAATAGAACAGGGTTTGAAGCAGCGTACTCTTTCCACTTACAATCATTCCGCAGAATGCATGATGACCATTTTCTGAAAAACTGATTTTCAGAGGCATCTGGGACTGGCTTACCGGGTCGTCACAAAGACCAAGGGGAACCTCCAGCGCCCATTCCTCACCAGCCTCCGGCCAGACAGAGCCGTCAAAAATTCGATCATTCCAGCCCTCCAGCTTTTCCAGAGGAAGCGATATCGGAAGCAGCGGCATCCAAAGCTGAAATCTGTGATTGTAGCCGTTTACCTGAGCTGTCCTGGACAAATACTCTACCATAGCATCCAGCTGGGTTTTCATCTTCTGTTCCGGAAGCTTAACATTGTTGGCATCTACATATTTCAGAAGCTCTCTCACTTCCTCCTCCAGCGGGCGCTTATCCTCCTGACTTACCAGCCTTGACATATTGATATACAGCTGCAGAAGCTCCAGAAGGCGTCTGCCATTGTAACTGTTCTCCGGATAATCCACCTCAAAATAGGCCAGCTTCTGATAAATCGCCTTTAATCCGTCTGTACTCTCGTACAGCTCCTCCATAGACTGCTTTCTGTCCGCCGCAGTCTGCTGCATAATCTGAATCAGATTGAAAATCCAGGTATAACGAAGCTCAGCCTGATGCCTTCTCTTTAAATTGCTGCCAATCAGGGCTTCTTTTCCTGTTAAGGATATCATAGAGGCAATGCCCGTTTGGAAGGTTCCTGCCGACTCATCATAAACCGCTCCGCTGTAGCCGGACTGGAACAGCTCATAAAGCTCATCATTTCCGACCTGCAGATAACATCGCCCTGCCTGAGTAATGTAAGCGGCATCCGGTTTGTGAAGCATATCATTAGAATCCTGCCTATCCTGTACCCGAAGGCAGAGACGGAACTTGGAGTTACTCCAGATATTATCGTCTACCGTACCACTGGGCTTCTGTGTTGCCAGAATCAGATGCACTCCCAGACTTCGTCCTACCTGGGCCACGCTGATCAGTTCTTTCATAAAATCAGATTCTTCTCGTTTCAGCTCTGCAAACTCATCAATGATAATAAACAGATGAGGAACCGGCATCGATGCCTCGCCATTTTTATAAAGCTTTGTGTAAAGGTTGATATTATTGACATTATGTTCATTAAATACCCGCTGGCGTCTCTTATTTTCACTCTTGATGGAAACCATTGCTCTGCTCACCTGGTTTCCTGACAGATTGGAAATCTGCCCAATCAGATGAGGCAGTCCCTCAAACAGATTTGCCATGCCTCCGCCCTTATAATCAATAATAAAGAAATTGATATCATCCGGGCTGAAATTCAGCGCCAGGGAAAGCATGTAGGTCTGCAGGGTTTCTGATTTTCCAGAACCTGTAGTACCTGCCACCAGACCGTGGGGACCATGATATTTTTCATGGACGTCCAGATAGCAGATTTCTCCTCCAGCTTTCACTCCTACCTCAGCCTTCATATTTTCATAGGTTCTGTTCTTTCTCCATCGATCCTGAGCATTTAATTCCTCCGGTTTATTTACATGGAACATATCAAAAAAGGTCAGAGATGTTGGAATATCTCCTCCTCGCTCTACTTCTCTTACCTCAATGCCGGACAGGCGTCTTGCCATTCCCTCCAGTTCCCGGGCAGATACCTCATCAAATTGAATCCGGCATCGTTCTCCGTCAGACAGTCGGAAATATCCCTGAAACTGCTCATCCTTCTGAATCACAAAATCACAAATATTAGGAAGCTGTTCACAGGTTTCTGCCATAATCACTGTTGTCAGTCCAATCGCCGGATCTCTGTCATAAATATATTTCGTAATCAGCTCCCCCTCCAAAACGGAGCTGTCTGCTACAAACATCAGATAATATGGTTTGGGAAGCTGTTCCTTTTTTCTGTACTCCTCTTCCTCTGTTCTCAGACGAAAGACCTTCACTAATTCATAAAATACATCACTGGCTTCTTCTTTACTGGAAGCCACAAAACGGCTTTTCTTATCCTCTGACCATACATGAGGCAGCCACCGGGCAAATTCCCATTCTTCTGCCCGTTTCTGTCCATCATAGATATAGACCAGCTTAATATCGGTATAACAGTTACTGGCCACAATCTGGGCAGATAAAAGTCTCATAATATCAAGCGCGCCCTGTTTTTCTTTTCCTCCTACCAGACCAATCATCCGATCCTCTGTCAGATTCACCCGTACAGGAACATCATAGAGCGTTTCGTATTCTTTTCGGATTTTTTCCGGCTTTTCCGCCAGCTCATCCTTCTCCATGGTAAATTTTTCCCCAGGCACGTCAATCGGGACCTGAAAGGGAAGATTTCCCACGCCCAGACGATGGGTCATAAAATCCTCATGGCTGCGATTTCTGCTCCAAAGCGCCGGTGTATCCTTTCCATATCCTGCGCAGGTACGGGCGTCTGGATAAAGGGATTCCAAAGTCTTCTTTGTTTTCTCATATTTTTCTTTAATCACAGAAACCTGCTTCATCAGGTAATCACTGTAAGCTTCAAATCTGCGCTTTTCTCCCTCCACAGCATTTTTTTTTTCATACCGCAGATTCATTAATGCCCAGAACACGCCCAGAACAGCAGCTCCCACTGCTGTAATAATTCCTGTATACATGAAAGCGCCTGAAGCTGCGCCTCTGGATTTTGAACTGTAAATCGCAAGCATTGTGCCAAGAAGCATGGGAATCGCCATGGTAAACGAAGGTCCTATTATAAGAAACAGCGGCCTCTGGCTTATTCCTCTGGGTGCAGGCGGCGCTTCAATCGAAACCGGCTCCACATCCAAAGGCATAACATTTCGCGGAGAACGATTAAAAAAATGGCGTTCTTCCTGTTTCCCCTGCTGCCTTACAGACGTCTTTTTCTGACCGTTTTCCACATAATGAAGAGGAAAAATCTGACCGGACACCTTCAGCTGGCTGTTCACTGATGTAATAGCAAGCTGATCTCCCAGATACACAATTTTCAGTCCATAGATACTGACACAATCTCCAAACTGAAGAATTCCGTTTCCATTTAACCGCCTTCCATTTACAAAAACTCCATTGGAGCTGATGTCCTCAATCGTCCACTGTGCTCCGCTTTTCTGCATAATTGCATGTTTTCTTGAAACAAGACTGAGAAAGCTGCTGCAGATATCATTTCCCGCTTCCGCGCCAATGGTAATCCGGCTCATTCTGGAAATATCATATTTTTCCATTACAGGAAAGGTATTTTCTGTTTTTGTAACTACAATAGAGATTTGCTCTGCCCTCTGGGTTGTGATTCCGATAATATCCTCTGAACGCAGAAATCCATAGGCGTCTCCATTTTGTTTTACCAGGGAATACCGCCTGCTTGGCTTAAACCTCCAGTCCCCGTCCACAGCCTCCATATGGAGAGTAACATCCGCCTTCAACTGGAAAATCTCCCGTGCCAGCCCTAAATCAAAATCTTCATTACTGATAGCCGGAAGCTGAAAATCCTGATATGCATTTTTCGTATAAACAGATAAAATAGTACTCATTTATGCTCCCCCTTACCCTGGTATGGTGTTTCCAACATAATCCATCAGCGTTACCCACAGCCTGACATCCCCCAGCCAGATCTGATCGCCTGTCAGAATGCGTATCCCCCGGTTTGCCACCTGTATCTGATTGCGTTTCCTTACCAGTTTAATCATTCCGTCCGAATTTTGATTTTTTATGTAAACTCGTCCCTCAAAAAGAAATACCTTTCCCTGTAGCGGCGCTATTTCTCTGCCTTTCAGGACGATATCATTTTCATATTCTTCATTTCCAATAGATACCGGATTCTCAGGATTTACCACATAGCTTTTCTCTTCCCGTCCCATAACTGTCAGCTTCACAACAATGGTTCCTGGCTTAAAGGCATCTTCCTTTCTGTTTAACATACTCTCTACAGATTCTGCCTTCTGCCCGATCTGGGATGTCTCTCTGACTGCATAATTATTTTTCAGGGCTTTATCAAGAGCCTCCTGCTTTACCCGCTGCTCATACTGCTGCTTCTGCTCTCTCTTCTTCTTTCTCCAAAGCAAAGCTCCCGCCAGTACACATATACTCAGGACAGACAGCCCTATGATCACTGCAACGTTCATTCCTCTTCCCCCCGCAAAACCTTCGCCTTATTTATATGGGTATCATCCTCAGCTCTACTCTTAGCTTTACTGCCCCCAGCGACAAAATACTGCCTGAGATCAGTTCTTCTTCTGCTCCACTGTTTAAATTGCCGTTCAGATAGGTTCCATTGGTAGAGTTCAAATCCCTAATGTACATTTTTCCATTCCGCAAACCAATCTCGCAGTGAACGCCCGAAAGAGTGGCGTTATCTATGCAGATATCGCACTCATGCTTTCTTCCGATTTTGATGCTGTTGCTTACCCTGACTCTGTATCTGTTTTCCGGCTTTTTTAAATCATAAAGCTCAAGGATGTAAGCTTTTAACGGAGAATCAAATAATCGCCGGGTATAATTTCCCTCCCATCCTCTCTGGGCGTCCGGCTGTTCCTGCTGAACTTCTTTTTTCTCCTCCATGGCCTCTGCTTTTTCATCTATCAGCTCAAAAGGAGGGATTGTCCTGCTTTTGTCTCCCTTTTTTATAAGATAAACTGTGAGAGCGATGCCGCCTGCCAGGCAGAGCGCTGCGGCTATTATGATTAAAATGAATATGGTATTCATACTCCCTCCGGTATTTCTATCCTTTTTTGAGCAGGCTGCTCCAGCGTCATCCAGAGCAGCCAACCTTCCAAACGCAGCATCTCCTGTTTCTCAGGAAGACTGCCGTTCCTGTTTCTTATACAGCCTTAATAATCATATTCATCATAATATTCATCATAATATTCATCATAATATTCGTCATAATACTCGTCGTACTCTTCATCCTCGTCCTTATCATACTCCGTACCCTCATAGCCATAGTCCGCCAAACTTCCATATGGAGTATACTGATTTGCCTTTACTGCTGCAATATAACCCTCAATCTCCTCCTGGCTGATACGGTTATACTGTCCCAGTCCGCTTCTTACCCGTTTTTCCCATTTTTCTGTACGGATATCCCGGCTTCTCTGGCTCTTGGCTGTTTTCACTTCCTGAAGATACTTTACAAAAAGGCGATCCTTCTCTGCATAAATCACCGCATTGGCCTGCTCTGCCATTTCAGCGGCCTGACCGTCCTGAAAATTCTCCGGCCCCTGATATTCCGTGTATGCGGAGTCTTCGTCGCCGCCCTTCATAATATCTCTGGAAGAGCCGGTAATTAAATAGATTACTCCGTTTGCATCGTAGTACCAGCGGTTATTGCTGCCTTCTACGGGAATTTCCTCATTTCTGCGGATTTCTCCGCTGGCCTTTGCCTCATAGGTATGATCACCCACTTTAAACTGGCAATTAGCTCGCATAGCTCCTCCCTGGGCCGGATCCAGATAATATCTGCTGTTTCCAATATCCAGCCATGAGGTCTTCATAATTCCTCCCTGAGCCGGATCCAGATAGTACCAGAGTCCATTCACCTGCTGCCAGCCTGTTGCAATAGCTCCAGTCTCCGGCACACAGTAATACCAGTTTCCCTGCCAGGTATTCCATCCGGTTCCCATATAGGTATCCGGCTTAAACAGGTAGTTCACTCCATCAATCGTCATGATCTGATCGCTAGCATAGCTTCCGCTGTCATTTTGAAAACGGTATCCCTTTTCATCCTGCTGCCAGCCTGCAAAAGCCGCAATGGAGCCTGCAATGGAAAAAGCTGCTGTCAGCGCAATTACTGCTGTTTTCTTAAACATAATCTCACTCTCCTCTTGATTTTCCGAACTGCTCAGAATAGCGCTTTCTCTCAGCCGTTCTGAGCAGCCGTAAGTTTTTATAAGTTGCTAATATCGGGCCGTACAGTTTCGGCCGGCGGTTGTGTCGGAGCTTCTGTCTCCTCCCGGGGTGCCGGTGCCTGGGTGGCTGGCGCCTGAGTGGCCGGCGCCTGTCCGCCTCCGGAATTGCCACCTCCTGTATTTCCTGCAGGACGTCTGGTTGTCTCCTCAGGACGCGCCCCTATGCTGACTGTAAGCACAATGGTTTCTCCTTCATTCACTGCCGTGCCTGCCGGAATACTCTGATCAATAACAGTTCCTGCTGGCGCTTCACTGTACGCCTCTTCTGTCTGAACCGTCAGAGCAAACATACCATTTTGCGTCAAACGAGCAGATGCATCCTCCAGATTCAGCTCTGTCACCTGACTGATCACAGTCTGACGCGGTCCGGCACTGACAAGCACACGCACCGTTTCACCCTTTTGCAGGCTTGTTCCTGCTTCTGGTGTCTGGCTGATAATCCTTCCTTCCGGAACCTCCATGCTGTTCACCAGCTGCTCCTTCTGCAGAAACAGCCCCTGTTCCTTCAGCATCTTATATGCATCCTCCTGGCTGAGTCCTGCCAAATCCGCAGCCTGCTCTTCTCCGCTTTCTGCCACTGCATTTCCTGCGCTCACCTTTAAGGTAATTACATCATCCTTCTTTACCTCTGTTCCCGGTGCAGGGCTGATTTCCGTAACCACTCCGCTGGGAGCCCAGGCTGAGGTATCTGACTCAACATTAACTGCCACCAGCTCCTGCTGCGACAGCAATTCCCTGGCTGTTCCTTCCTCCATCCAGGTTACATCCGGAATCAGCGCCATACCGCTACCTGAACTGATAATGACCTGGACAACAGCGCCTGGCTCTATCTCTGTTCCTGCTGCCAGCTTGTTTCCGTCTGCATCATTTTGCTCCAGCACATATCCCTTCAGAATTGTTTCTGAAGCCTTTGTACCGCCGATTTCAAATACAAGCCCCAGCTCTTCCAAACGTGCCTTCGCATCCTCCTGAGACAAATTCACAAGACTCGGCATCCAAATACTGTCCTCATCGTGGAAAAAAGCCGGAAGCGTCGGAAGCTCCGCATCAATTACTCCAGCGGCCATCAGGCCTCCTACCGCCAACACCACAGCTGCTGCTGCCGCGCAGACTCCTTTCAGCCAAAACGGCCAGCCTCCTGTATCATTGTTTTCCTTGGTGGCCTCCTTCAGCTGTACACTTTCTGAATACAGTGCCTGTTCAAATTCCTCTGCGGACTGTGTTCTGTCTTCCATGCGCACATGAAGAGCGTTTAACAGCGCGTTCTCTGTATTTTTGTCAATGTGAACTCCCAGCTTGGAAGGCGGCTTTAATTCGTCATGAATTCTGCGATCCGGCGCCTGAGGCGGCTTTCTGCCTGTAATCATTTTGTAAAATGTTGCAGCCAGAGCATACACATCCGTCCATGGTCCCTGATTTCCCCCGCTTTGATACTGCTCTACCGGCGCATATCCCATTTTTAAAATAACCGTCAGGGATTTGCTGTGCGTCGTCGTCACCTGTCTGGCTGCGCCAAAGTCCAGAAGCTTTACCTCTCCGTTTTTCAAAAGAAAAATATTATCCGGAGCAATATCACGATGGATGATCCCTTTTGCATGAACTGCTTTTAAAGCGGAAATCACCGCCAGGATAATCGGCAGCGCTTCCTCAACCTTCATCACTCCGTCTCGCTGCAGCTTATCCTTTAAGGTTTCTCCCTCCAAAAGCTCCATGACAATATATGCCGTATTATTCTCTTCAAAAAAATCCTGAATCCATGTGATTCCCGGCGTCTGCTGAAATTCCGCCAGACGCTGAGCCTCCTCCAGAGATTTCTTCATTCCCGCATGGAACTGCTCCTGCTTCTCTCCCGCGTACACAATCACCTTGGTCTGGTTCGGCATCCGGGTCGCAAATTCCGAAGGAAAATACTCCTTAATTGCCACTTTTTTCTGCAGCACTGTATCAAAACCAATATAAGTAATCCCAAAGCCTCCAAACCCCAGCACCCGTCCCACCAGATAACGTTTTTTTAAGACAACTCCCGGTGTAATGTGAAAGGCTTTTTTGGGCGGGGTTCCCTGTACATACCCGCAATAGGGACATACCTCGAACTCGCCTTCATACTCATTCATACAGCCAAGACATAATGTTTTCATATCCTTAAACCCTCAAATCCTGATCAGTCCTGCTTTCTGTCATCCCAGGAAAAGTCCGGTCCGCACAGCGGCACAAACATCAGCTCTGTTTTTCCTATTTGTAAAACGCACCGATCCTTCATCTCTACATTAACCAGAACAACCTTGTTATCTACATAAAACAGTTCCCGCGATTCTCCCGGCTGTGCAAAAAAGACTCTTCCGTGAGGCTCGTAAGTAACAATGGCGTGCTTCTCCCGGGATACATTCGGATCCCCCTCTAAAACAATATCCATCGCTCTGGAACGGCCGATAAAGTTCTTTCCATTCTTTAACTCAAAGGCCTTTCCCAGCATTTCTCCGCTGATGCATACCAGCCATCCGACAACCGGCTCTGTTCCCATAGAACCGCCATAATAGCTTACTGTTTTGTCATTATCATCATCCTGGTAAACCGGAGCTGTTTTCTGCTCCATAGCCTCGGCCAGACGAACAGTTTTCTTTTTTTCCACAACCGGTTCTGGCTGCGCCTGAACGGTCTCTCCTCTCATCCGTTCCAGAGAAAGCGTTTCCTGATCCTTTTGGGACATCATAACAGTCATATTGTCATCATTGTCTGCATTTTTATTGCAGTGGGGGCAGGACGGATATTTGTCCGCATCATAATAATGTCCATTGCTGCATTTTGTTAAATTCATAAGTATTCCCTCCTGATTTTATTATTTTAAACGGAAACGGTGCATCGAATTGCCCATCTGAATCACTGTTCCCGGATCCAGATTCGTTGTCATTCCTTTTGTCAGTCGTACTCCGTTCCCAAGAAAGACCCCGTTTGTAGAATAATCCGTTACCTGATACTGGCGGTTATAGGCATCATAGGCTATCTCACAATGCTTTCTGCTGATTCCCTGCTCTGTAATAATCAGATTGCACTGTTCCCCATCTCTTCCCAGGACAATTCTTTCTCCGCCGCAGATGTCAATAGAAGCTCCCTCATACTGGCCGCTGATTCCTACGATACCGCCCATTTTCAGATCCAGAGTCTGTTCGTCCTCTTCAACGCCTCCAAAATTCTGTACTCCGTCCCTGGGCGGAATCACCTGTTTCATTCCAATATAATCTCCCCGCCGGGGTTCTGCATCAAAACCATTCTTAACACTGCTTCCGGACTGGATTTTGTTTTCCACACCTGCAGACTCATAGATCTCCCCGCCATAGCTGTTCATTTTCTGGAATCCATTTTTTTTCAGCCAGGAAATATAAAAGCGATTATATAAAAATGAAAATGGGATTCTTGCCAGACCAAACGTAATAATTTCCAAAACCAAAGTCACAAACAGTCCAATTACATAACCGTTCAGCAGCGGAATAATGGGACCTAAAAAGTAATAGGAAATAGAAAAACCGCTTTTTACCTCAAACTTTCGCTCCAGCTCCGGATAGTACATAACAAATTTTTCGCCTTTCATAATCACTCCGGCAACCAGAGCTCCAATATATGCCACTGCAAGAACACCAAAAATTATCCAACCCATACCTTTTTCCTCCTGTTATCTAGAATCCTTCGCAAGCTTTCTTAAACTGAACATGCTGAAAATCAGAAACAAAAACGTCATCCCCGCCAGGATACCCCAGTCCTGAAGCACATGGGCTTTTGTCGCTTCAAAAAATGCTTCTGCCTCATGTTCTATCATTGGATAGTCTGCCTGAAGCTTTAAAGGCAGATCATTTAAATTTACTGTGCTTCCCAATGCCTCTACTGTCCACCGGCTGACTGTTACATAGGAAATCCATTCTCCAAAGCCTTCCAGCTTAAAAAGAATTCCGGAAAACAGCAGCTGAATAATAAGAATAAACGGCGCTGCTACCATTGCCTTATCTCCTGATTTGGCATTGGCTGAAACCGCCAGGCCTAAAGCCTCTGAGGCAAGAATGACCAGCCAGATACTCAAAATCAGCTCTGGAAAAAAGCTATCCAGAAATAAGCCTTCTCCATTCTTTCCTATTGCCCCAAGAAAGGTACCAGTTAAAAATATTGCCTGAACCGCTCCAATCAGAGACTGAACTGCAAATTTACTGAATACATAGACGGGAAGCTTCAAATTTGTCATGTACTCTCGCCTGAGAATATTCCGTTCCTTGCAGATTTCCTGAATAGAATTAAACAACCCAATCCAGATACCAGAACAGCACAAAGCGAACATCATTGTTTTCGTATTCTCATAAACATCAAAAACCGTCTCTTCCGATACCAGATACAGCAGCAATCCAATAATCACTGGCTGAATCATCAGAATCAAAAGTCTCGCCCAGTCATTTTTCATCAGCTCCAGGTATCTTTGAATCAGAATCATCAGCTGGCGAAAAGCAGAGGGCCTTTTTCCCGGTCTTTTGATAGGATTCATAGTCTTCTGACTATCCTCCCCTGAGGTCTTCACCTGATAGTCCTTTTTCTGGAACTTGGCATACTGTGCCTCCCATTCTTTGGAGTTGGCTGCCACAACATTGTAGGCATCTGCCAGATTTTCTGTATCAAAGAACATCCTGGCTTCCTCTAAATTTCCTGAAAAGCAGCACCTTCCCCCTGTTCCCATTAGAATAATCCTGTCACATAGATATAGATTCTGGATTGTATGCGTTACCATGATGATCGTCTTTTTCTGCGTGGCAGCCATCCGGCTTAAAGTCCGCATCAGATTCTGCTCTGTTCCCGGATCCAGTCCTGAGGTAGGCTCGTCCAGGAAAAACAGTCTGGGATCTGCCAACAGCTCTACAGCTATACTGGCACGTTTTTTCTGTCCTCCGGAAAGCTTTCTGATATAAGTATTCTGCTGAGGCTTCAGCTCCACCATATCCAGCACAGCGTCAATTTGAGCATCTCTTTCGCTTTTAGACACATCATCCGGCATTTTCAGCTTCGCTGTATATTCCAGCATTTTCCGCAAGGTCAGATTCTGATATATAATATCCTCCTGGGGAACATATCCAATCACAGACTTCATGTATTTAAAATTTTCATACAAATCCAGGCCGTTGCAATAGACTTTTCCCGTAACACCGCCCCGATCAAAGCCACTGATTGCATTCATCAGCGTAGTCTTTCCTGCTCCAGAGCCTCCAATAATAGCAACAAATTCATTGCTTTCAATCTGAAGATTTACATCATGAAGCAGTTCCTTCTTCTGAGAACCGCCCACTACCTTCCTCAGATGCTGAATATTCAGACTGATTCCCTCGGAAGAGGTTTTATAAAAAATACTCTCCTTCAAATAAATCATCTGGAATGCCACGATTTGGATAATGTCGCATTCCTTCAGCCGCTTTCTCCCGTTGATCATACGGCCATTCACCAGGGTTCCGTTTTTTCCGCTGACGTCCACAATTTCATAGCCGCCGGCCTGGCATGGTTCTATTGCTGCATGCTGGCGGGAAATCGCCGGATGGGAAAGTACAATATCATTTCCAGGCGCCCGTCCGATACTGAGTCTTTTTTTGTTGATGTTAATCCGTTTCCAGACTTCATCCGAGGAACAGAGCGAATACATCATATAAACTGCATTCTGGCTTCCCATTCCTCCCACATTCAGCACCATTCCGTCTTTTAGACCGATATTCCCTTGAGAACCATGCAGATATTTCGCCGTCCCCAAAACATCCACATAAGTTCCATTGCTGCTGTTTAAATCCTCATAGTATGTTTTCCCATTCTGCAGTGTCAGCCTTCCATGATGATGCGATACCGCGCTGCTGTTTAAAACAATATCATTATCGCTGCTCCTGCCAATATTCAGCTGACTCTTTCCCATATCGCTGAGATGGTATTCCCGAAGCTCCCCCTCCGGAATAAGAACCAGCAGGATTGCACTCTGCCTTATCTGCTTCTCCATTTTCCCATGTACTCCTTATTTCCCTTTTCCCATTCGTCTCCGCCTATTACCACAGACTGAAAGTCCCCAGCCTGAGAAAGCTCGTTTTGATAAACGTCCATAAACACATCGCAAATCTGACGGCTTAAAGGAATCCCCTCTAAATTTCGTACTGCCAGAACGCTCTGTGCACTGTCTGACATCATATAGTAGATCAGCCACTGTCCTGCCTTTTTCCTTGCAGGCTCTGCTTCAGCATTGACACTCCACAGATGATCAAACCGTGCTGACACGACGCCGCTTTCCATCGCTGGAAACATAACTTCAAATTCCGCCGGCATTTCCTCCGTCATCCACTGGTAATCCCCTGTATCGGACAGATAATACTCCACTTCACCGTTCCGAAACATCTCCAGCCCGTCCTCTGTCACAGACTTTTTATGCTCCCCTGCAATCTGTGCCCAGTTTTCAACTCCCTCCTCCCCCATCCAGGAAGAATACAGATAAAAATCCTCTGCTTTCATAGAATATGGCTCCTGCATAATCTGATCTGCTGTCAGAATTCTTCCATCTTCTGTCTCATTCAAACCTTTTTTTGCATATACAACAGGAATCTGAAAGCATAACGGCATCTTTTTCTGCTCCGGAAACATCTTCTCATAGTCCTCCAGAAACAGATAATCTGACCAGCCGCCCATCATATCGCAGGTAACCTTAAGCGGCTCCAGCTTTTCATCATAAGATGGATCCAAATAAGAACTGTCAAACACATCCGGCAAGGTTCCGTCCTCCGCCGCCTGATTCAGATTTTCCCGGTATTCCTCTTCCTGATAAACCGTTATCTCCATTTGAACCTGCGGGTATGCTTCACAGAAGGACTCTGACACGTCCAGAAAACGCTGACGCGCACTATCCTCTGTGTCATTACTGTCAGCCATTACCCAAATATTCAAATCCGTTGCCTGAAGTGTTGCCGCCGCCTTCTGATTCTGATAATAAAGCACACACAGACCGGCCGCCGCCCCCAGAACTGCCAAAGTTGAGGAGATTTGAATCACTCGTATTTTCCGGCGTCTCTTCAATTCTGCTTCTACATCAAGAACCTGCTTCTTTGTATTGGTAAGCGCCTCTTTAAACTGATCTGTATTCTGAAACCGCAGTTCCGAACGCAATGCCATAGCCCGCATAATCGCATTGCTCAATGGCTGGGGAATCGTCGGATCCAGATGCGCCGGAGGTACCAGGCTGTCCTTCTGAATCCGATCCGATGACTCCTCTGGCTTCACACCGGTCAAAGCAAAATACATTGTGGCTCCCACCGAATAAATATCTGTATAAGGCCCTTGCTTCCCCCCTGTACTGTACTGCTCCGGCGGTGCATAATGAGGTGTCAAAACAGAGGTCATTTCCCCCTGCTCAAATCTGGCTGCACCAAAGTCAAACAGCTTCACAACTCCATTTCTGCAGATAAAAATATTGTTTGGGTTAATGTCCCGATGAATGATTTTTTCTTTATGTACTTCTTTTAACGCATCTAAAACTGCCAGTGCCACACTAATCGCAATCTGCTGGCTCACGCGTCCCCCCTGCTTTCGGATATATTCCTTATAGGTCATTCCGTCCATAAATTCCATGACCATGTAAGCAGTGTGGTGATCCTCAAAAAAATCATATACATCTACAATATTAGGATGATTATTAAACTTGGCTACCTTCCGCGCTTCACTTAAAAATTTCTGTTTTCCGCTTTCAAACTCCCTTAAATTTTTTTCCGAATAAGACCGCACATCCCCGGTATCAGGAATTCTGGTAGCAATACTTGCCGGAAAATACTCCTTAATTGCAATCAGCTTTCCCAGAACCTTATCCCAGGCCCGGTATACGATACCAAAGCCTCCGGCATTCTCCTCTCTTCCAATCTGATAACGACCCTCCGACAGCCAGGTTCCCGGCTTCAGATAATACAGCTCTGTTTCTGCATTTCCGTTATTATATCCACAATAAGGGCAGATATCAAAACCGTCCGCATACTCCTTCATACAATTATAACAGCGTGCCATAGCGCTCCCCTCCGCCCTGTTTATTTCTTACTCGCTGGAAAGTCCTGCCCGTACAATACAGTTCCTGCTTGCCAGAGAAAAAACAACCTCTGACCCGCAGCTGTAGCGTTTTCCCTTTTCCAGTCTTCTATTATTGATATAAACTCCATTCCTGGAAAAGTCCTCCAGCAAAAACTGTCCCATCTGATCATCATAAATAATGCAGCAGTGAATCTTACTGATCAGATTATCTCCCTGAATAATAATATTGCTCTGTCTGTGAGAACGTCCAATGTTAATTTTTGTATTTGCCGGCAGTTTCCAGCGCGCTCCTGTGCGAAGTCCCGATACAATTTCCAGATAAGGCACCTGCTGCTTTTTGGGTTTCTCCCCGGCTTCCTCTGTCTGCCGCTGATGGCTGATGCCATATACAAATTCCCCCATGGTCTGCGTCCGCTTCTGATAATCCAGCTCCAGCGCCTGATCCACTGCCATAGAAATATCTACGGGTACATCGCTTCTCAGTTCACATAGAGGCACATAAGACGCGCCGTTAAGCCTGTCCATGGCATCCGGGATACGAATTCCCGTGAGGGCATTGTAATAACTGCTTGCCAGCGCATATACATCTGTATAAGGTCCCTGCCTTCCATTTCTGGAATACTGCTCCGGAGGTGCAAAGCCCTGCTTATATTCTACAGAAAAGCCTTCCTGTTCATTTCTTGTCTGCTGCCTTGCGCTTCCAAAATCAATCAGCTTCACTTCTCCATTCTTCTTCAGGAATATATTTTCAGGCGTTATATCTCGATGGAGAATCCCTGTTGTCCTGTGAACGGTTTCCATCGCGTTTCCAATTACCGCAATGATTTTTGTCAGATCCTCAAAATCAACCGCTCCCCCTGTATTACGGATAATTTTCTTTAAGGTAACCCCCTCTAAAAGCTCCATGGTAAAATAGGCCGTATTGTTAGCCTGAAAGCATTCTTTTACCTCTACAACACCAGAAATATTTTCCAGACGTTTCAGAGTCTGCGCTTCCTCAATAAATCTCTGGAGCCCATGACGGTACCATGTGCCTGCAACACTCTCAGAAACCTGCATCGCTGTTTCTCCCGGCGTTCTGTAAAAAAGCCCTACAGGTGCAAATTCCTTTACTGCGCAGCATTCCTTCAAAAGATTATCAAAGGCCTTATAAGTAATCCCAAAACCACCGATTCCCAGAACACATCCTATGATATAGCGGTTTGCCAGCATCGTTCCTTCAGCAAGAATCTGGGAACCCTCCGGCTGCTCCGGCTTTATATAGCCGCATACGGGGCAGCCTGATTTCTGGTATTGAAATGAAAAACAGTTTGGACATAATCCTTCCATATCCGTTGCCATTTTCTATCACCACCTGATTCTCATATCAACGGAACCTGCCGATATCTTATCGTTTTTCTGCAGCCGGTATTGCTGATGAATAGGCATACCGTTTACCTTCGTTCCGTTGGTTGTCTGCAAATCTGTCACATACATATCATCGTTTTTCCATTCCAGGGCAAAATGCTGTCTTGACATCTGCTGATCATCAAAATAAAGGTTACAGATTTTTGACCGTCCTACAATAAAGCTTCCCTGCATCCTCAGCTTCATTGTTTCCGGCGCTCCCTTCTTCACCTGAACAGTCAGGAAAAATTCCACGCCCTTCTGTTCATGAATTGCAACATGCTTATGTACCTCCACATCTGAAGCCAATACCGGAGTCTCATCCACATAAACCACGCCGCTTCCTTTTTTTACCTTTCTGTAAAAACGGAAAATAATTACAGATAAAACAGCGGCAGCGGCAATCAGGCCAATCCAGTACCACTGCTGAATCCCCGCTGCAAAACGCTCTCCCCAGGATCTTTGCTCTACCAAAAACGGAATACAGTTGGAAACAGCATTGGCTTCCATGGAAAGATCCGTAATTCCCACACAGCCAATCTCATAATCTCCCGGCTCCAGCTCATTTTCAAAGGTCAGCGTATAAATCAAATTGCTGCCTGGATCACAGGATACGCTGTCTACTGCCGCTGTGCCTGTCTTTCTGGTTTCTGACTCCCCGTCATTTTCTGAAGCTTCCACCTGGTTCACTAAATAATTTGAGGCTGTCTCTGCACCTGATACCTGCTCGGAAAACTCCACCTCCAGCTGGTTATCACTGATTTTCTCTGCCCGGATCAGAACCGGTGCCGTTTGATCCGGAATATGGCGTATAATTGGAACCTCCTTTGTCAGACTGCGATTGTCTGCCATTGTCAAAACCACCGGCATCATCTGATTGGTAGCTTTATTGGTATCCGCCTGGAATTTTAAAACCTGAAAGCTTTCCATCTGCTGATGAAAGCCGTCAAGAAAAGAACCTGCCCCCTGATTTCCAAAAACTGTTATTTCTCCGCCCGACATCCGGGCAAATGCGCCAAAATCATTCAGATATTCACGTTTTGTATCCTGAATTCCAAAAGCATAAACCGGAATTCCTTTTTTCTTTAAATTTTCCTGAGCCTCTGCTGAGCTGGTCTTTCCTATTGTAAAATCCTCTCCGTCAGAAATTACCATCAGTATTCTTCGTTTACAGCTTTCTGCCGGTACCTGATCCGCCCGATCTGCTGCCTGACTTACTGCTGCAAAAAGAAGTGTTCTGTTGTCCGTATTATCTACACCTGCGAGCGCTGCCTCTGTATCTGCTCTGTTATGAGTTTCATCCAGAACCAGCTTTACTTCTTCTCCAAATGTATAAAGAATCATCCGATCGTTTTCATCCAGCGTCTGTTCAAAATTGCAGACTGCTGATTTTATCTGTTCAAAATATTCCTCTGGCATAGAATTGGAGATGTCCAGAAGTACATAATAATATGTGGCTTCTCCACTTTCGCTAAAAATCATCTGGCTGTCTGCTGTCAGCTGCTTTTCTCCTAAAAAGGCCGAGGCTTCCGTTCCCAATCCCTGTCCATATACCGTAATTTCCGGCATATTTACGTAAACCTGCTCAATCGAACTTTCTGTTTCTGCCAGAGAATACATGGGAAACATGCAAAGTCCTGCTGCCATCAGAAGGGCTGCTCTTTTCAGCCGCCTGCATAATTTTAATCCCATATCCGTCCCTCTCTGCAAAATGCAATAAATTCAAATTCCTCTGAACCGGTTGTGATAAGATCTCCCGTTTTCAGCTGAACTGCCCCTTCCAGATAAGTCCCGTTTAAATATGCGGAAGATTCCATCTGTACTGCATAAAAAAGATTGCTTCTGTCATCATAAACTACCGATACTGCCGTCCTGGGCACTGTAGGATCCGTAACCTGGATATCCATATGGGAAGCTCGTCCCAAACGGTTAAAGCCCTGGTGAAGCCGATAATCTCTCCCCCTATCTGCTCCCCTGACACAGACAAGCCATCCCACCAGATAATCATCTCCCTTTTCCTGTTCATACGCAGCGACCGTCTTTTCGTCATCTTTTTCTGCCTTCTGTGGTGTCTGCTCTTTTTCCGGATAAGGACTGATAGCAACTGTTTTATCCATATCATCCTCTGCCGGACTGCCGTATTTGGGATCCGCATACGCCACTGTAACATCATTGTCCTCTGCCGCAAAAATTCCGCAATGCGGACACTGAGAAAATTTCTCGTTATCATAAAAATGTCCCTTGCTGCATCTGATAATTGCCATATCTTTTTCCCCCTAATCGATCCACACACCAATCGCAGAATAATTATCCATATTGGTGCCTTTTCCATTTTTTAATACAATTTCTTCCATCAGCTTCAGCCATTCTTCCGGTGTATCTGCTTTTTTCAAGGTTTTTTCCATCTTTTTTTCTTCGATCAGTTCCCAGAATCCATCCGAACAAAGCAGAAATGCCTGTCCGGTTCTCCCCTCCGTCCAATCTCCGATAGAAGGATTCACCTCATCATCTTCCACACCTAATACCCGCAGCAATCGGTTTCTGTCTGTATGGTGACGAATATCCTTTTCCCTGATTTCACCAATAGCAACCAGCATCTGGGGAACACTGTGATCCAGCGTCCTTTTTACATACTTTCCGTTCTCAAAACAATAAAGCCGCGAATCCCCTATATGCCCCCAACGTATCTGATCCTTTCGTATTTCCAGAACAACCAGAGTTGTTTTCATGTCAAAGCAGCCCGGCGCCTCTTTCTGCGTCTCCAAAATATCCTCCTGTGCTTTCTGAAATGCCTGTTCCAGAAATTCCTCACCCGCTGTTTCCCCGACAAATTGCCGTATTACTGCCTCCACGGCAAGCTTTGATGCTACCTCTCCCTTGCCGTGACCGCCCAGTCCGTCAGCCAGAATAAAGCAGTAATCCTTATCCTCCTGGTACATGCCGATGCTGTCCTCATTATTCTCTCTGGAGCCCTGATCTGTAATCATCGAAAACCTTATCATCGCATCGTCCCCTTATCACGTTATTTCAAAAAAATTATTTATTTTTATGAATTTTTATAAATAGTTATATTATTTTAACATTTTATACAGTCATTTTTAATCAAGGCATCAAAATTCGACAGAGTTTTCTCATTTTTTCCTTTCCATTCAAATTTAGGATGCCATTTCCCCATGAAATAGAAAAAGCGGGGAAGCGCTTTTCGCTGGCTTCCCCGCATACATACTGTCTTAATTTTTCTACTGAACCTCTTCTGCTGCTTCGCTTTCTGGCCCCTTACTGATAATCAGACGGATCCTTTTTCCTTTTTTTACCATATCTCCGCTTTCTGGACTCTGACCCATCACATATCCGCTGGGGAACTCATCGCTGTAGCTCTCCATAATATTTCCTACCTCCAGACGATCTGCATGAATCTGCAAAACTGCTGCGCTCTGCGGCATTCCTACATAATCACCTACTTCAATGTTGTTAGACGTTGTTCTGCTGCCAGATGCGGATATCACAGTGGATCCGCCTTCAGAATCTGCCTCTGTCTGATCCGGAGCCGGACGAGATGGATGAGCATTCTGACTCTGACCCGCCACTACCACAGAAGAAGAACTGGACTGCTGCTGTTTTTCCTCCTCTGCCCTGCGTTTTTCCTCTGCCAATGCTTCTTCTGCCTGACGGCGAAGCTGTCGGGCCGCTTCCTCTGCCTCAGCCTGCTTTCGGGCCGCCTCCTCTGCTGCCGCCCTCTGCCGCGCTGCCTCTTCCGCTGCTGCCTGCTGTCTGGCCTCCTCTGCTGCCTTTTGTTTTTCTGTTCCCACTCCTTCTTCTGAAACAGGATTCTCTTCCGGCGCTTTTCCAAGGCTGACAGTCAAATCAACCACTGTGCCTCTGTTTACCGGCGTATTTGCGCTGATACTCTGAGCAATCACCTTGCCCTCATCAATCGTATCACTGTACTGCCGGGTGATTTTTCCAGTCTGCAATCCCAATTCCAGAATTGTGCTACATGCCTCTTCCTCTGTCATCAGCATCACATTTGCCATATAGATACTTTCTTTTCCCTTACTGCAGATAAGAGTAATATAACTTCCGCGTTCTGCCTGAGTCCCTGCCTGTATATCCTGCTCCATAATCAATCCCTCAGAAACCTTTTCGTCAAATTCTTCTGTCAGATTGACCTGAAAGCCTGAAGCCTGAAGTATTTTCACTGCCTCATCCCGTCTGATATTTCTCACATCAGGAACAGCTACCAGCTCTCCCTCATTTTTCTGGAGACTCTCCTCATTGATACAGACTACGAGTGTGATTTCCTGATCCAGCGCCACCTGCTTTCCCGGTTCCTCACTGGTTCTCAATACCGTGCGGTAAAGCCCACGTTCCTGACTCTCCTCAATTTTTATATGTTCAAAGCCCTTTGCTTTCAGCTTTAAGCTGGCTTCCTCCTGGCTCAGTCCTGTTACTGCCGGAAAAATTCCCATTTCCACGCCCTTGCTGACCCAAACCAAAAGTGTGCTGCCTTTGGAAACCGTTGTTCCCTCTTTTACTGCCTGATAATAAACCCGGTTTTCCGGAATTTCCCGGGAATAAACTGCCCGATCCAGCAAAAGCTCCAGGTTCTGTTCTTCCAGCCTGATCTGAGCCTGATCTATATTCATATTAATGACATTGGGAACCCGGGTCATTCCCCATTCCAAACGGCTTTGATCCTGTCGGATTCCAGGCTGAAGAACTCCGGTTCCAATCAAACCTGCAAAAATTAAAACGGCAATTCCAAATGCCCCTAATATAAGCCTCTCCTTTTTCGGTATTTTTCCTGTATCCTCCGGCTTTATCGTGGCCTGACGAGCCTCCACCTCTGTCTTTTGCTGCAGCTCCCTCATAAAATCTTTCATTGAGCTGGTTCTGTCCTGAATCCGCACATTCAGTGCATTTATCAGGGCTGTCTCCATAGAGCTGGAAATTCTGCATCCCAATTTGGTCGGTTTTTTCAGATGATCGCTGACGCTTCTTTCCATAGCATCTTCTGGAGTCAGCCCTGTCAGCATTTTATAAAAGGTTGCAGCCAATGCATACACATCTGTCCATGGTCCCTGATCTCCCCGGCTCCGGTACTGTTCCACCGGGGCATACCCCGGCTTTATAATAACAGACAGGCTCTTGCTGTATTTTGTAGTTGCATATCTGGCTGCTCCAAAATCCAAAAGCTTTACCTTCAATCGCTTTGGCTCCATTGGATTCAGTACATAAATATTATCCGGAGCGATGTCTCTGTGAAGCATTCCTGTTTGATGAATCACTTCCATAGCGCTTCCAATCTGGAGAATTACAGGAAGCGCCTGCTCTGCGGTCATGGAGCCATGCTGTTCCAGATACTCCTTCAGACTGATGCCCTCCAGATATTCCATGATAATATAAGCAGTTCCATTAGCTTTAAAAAAATCATAAATATCTACAACTGCATCTACGCCTTCCAGCTGTCCAAGACGCTTTGCCTCCTGAACTGTCTTTTCCAGGCCTTCTTCAAACTGTTTTTCTCTCTCCCCGGAATATACCGATACCTGTGTCTGCATCGGCATCCTCGTTGCAAACTCACTGGGAAGATATTCTTTAATTGCAATCCGGCGTCCCATAACATAATCCCAGCCAATATAAGTGACTCCAAATCCTCCGAACCCCAAAACCTTTCCCACAATATAGCGATTAAGCAGTATGGTACCTGGTTCCATATGATAAGGCTGTTCTGCTGCCGTACCATATACATATCCGCAATACGGACAAATCTGGTACTGATCATCATACTCCTGCATACATCCCATACATAATCTTTTCATGGCTTCCTCTTTTATTTCATACTCCCTTTAGTTCCCTGGTGCCTTATTAATCTGAGCGCTGGGCTTGTCCTGTCTCTTTGCAGATGATGCGTCCGGCCCGTTCTGATTGATCTCTGACTTTTCTGTCTGCAATACAGGAAACGGACTTCCTGGTTCCTTATTTCCAACAGGACCTTCTCCCGGACCAACCGGCATCACTTCATTTCCTGTTCCTCCTGGTCCTTCTGGCTGAGGACTGTTTTCTGAGGGATTCCCGCTTTCCGATACAGCTCCCTCTGGCTCCAAACCTTCTTCCGCCGATAACTTATCTTCTGGCTCTCCTTCCGGTTCCAGCGTTGGAACAAGCACTTCGTTTTTTTCTGGTTCCAGTGTCGCTTCCCCTTCCAAATTTTCCGGTTCCAACTCTGTTTCCACTGGCGCTGTCTCCGGTAAGGCTGCGCTTGTCTCCGGTTTTGTTTGCTGCACAGATGCCGGTTTTGCCCCCTTACTGATCGTTAAAGACACACTGTCCCCGCTTTTCAGCTGCTTTCTTGGTTCCGCAGACTGAGCAGTAACTTTTCCTTTTTCTACATTATTGTCATACTGCTGACTGACACTGCCCACTGTCAGTCCCAGCGCCTCCAGCCGCTCTCTTGCCTTTTCTTCCGTCATCAGTCTTACATCCGGCATATAAACCGGCTTTGGACCCTTACTTACATAAATTTTTACATAGTCTCCCTGCTCTGTCTCAGTTCCGCCCTCCGGCTCCTGACGAAAAACCTTTCTTTCTTCAACCTGGCTGTAAAACTCATATACCGAAATCACCCGCAGCCCTGCCGCCTCCAAACGGCTGACTGCAACAGCCTCGGAATCATTGACCATATCCGGAACCAGCGTTGTTTCTCCTGCTGCAGACTCTTTCGCAGACTCAGTCCTGCACACCGTAAGCATAATTTTTCTGGAGATATCCACCTGGGTTCCCTCTGTTTCGTTAATCTCCAGCACCGTTCCATCAATGCCCTGTTCTGCCATTTCTTCCCATTCCACAGAGTGAAATCCGCTGTTATTTAAAAGCTTCACTGCCTCCTCCAGCTGTTTTCCTCTTACATCTGGAATAACCCCCTGTTCCGGTCCCAGGCTGATGCAAACGCGGATATCCGTTCCCTTTGGCACCTCCATTCCAACCAGACAGTCCTGTGAATAAATGATTCCCTCCTTTACCTCCTGGTTATAGTCCTTTTTGTCCTTCAGCAGTCCAAGACCAGCCTTCTCCAGAACCTCCACAGCCTCATCCGCTGTTTTATTCACCACATTCGGAACCTTAACCAGTTCCTCGTTCTGACTGAAAATTCCGGAATCTCTGTTTTTTCCTCCAGATACAATCACTGCCGCTGCTGCACACCCAAGAGCTGCCGCTATTCCGCCTATAATCAAAAATCTTTTTGGAATACGAAGCACCTTTTCTGCTATATGATAGTTTCGTCTTTTTTCTACCTTTTGAGCTTCTGTCAGCTGATCGGTTTTCTCAAATAATTCTTCTTCCAGCTGTTCCAGAGTTTTGGTTTCGTGAGAAAATACACGCTTTAAAGCAAACGCTGTCTGTCTCCCAACACCAAAACGCTGTCCCCAGAACAGAGCGTCTGTACCTGCCTCCGCTCCAAGCTCCTCTCCTGCCGTATTTCCTGTCAGCAAGGAGCAAAACAGCAGTCCCAGACCGTAAACGTCGGCCTCCTCCTGTACTCTGCCGTAGCCTATGACTCCCGGCTCACCGCTTACATAACGCCAGGAAACAAAATCTTTGAGAATCAATCCGCCACCCTCCTGAATCCAGAAAGACTCTCCGTCAGGCATTCCATGGACTATGCCATACTGATGAACCTTTTTTAAAGCGTGGATCGCAGACCTTATCACAGCCAGCGCTTCCCTTTCTTTTAATGGCTTCATCCCCATCCATGCCTGAAGTGTCATGAACGGTTTTTGTTCCATCACTGCGTAAGCTGTTTTGTTTGCATAAAAGCATGCGTAATACCGGATCACATCCTCTTCACGATAAAGACGAATCAGCTGACGGCTGCTGTTATAAAACAGCTCCAGCCCTTTCTGAAACTGTTCCGATTTGGAATCATAAACACTCATATGCTCTTCGCCGGAGCGAGCAGCACAATATCTTGGAAAATACTCCTGAATCCGCACATGACGATCAAACAGCGCATCCCAGCCCTGATAAATCACATCTACCTTTCGTCTGCGAATCACAGTTCCTACGATATAACGGCCCTGAAGAATACTTCCCGGGGGCAAAACCGAATCATCTGCCGCAGTCGACTGATCATATCCGCAATGAGGGCATTTACTCCCATAGCCCTCCTCATATTCTTTCATACAATTCAGACAGCGTTTCATGTCTTATTCCTCTCCATATTCCATTGACAGCTTATCCGCCATTTCATATACCAGCTCAAACTCATCATTGCTTTCTACGTAAATCTTCATCATATCACGATTCACAGGCAAACCGTTTCCATATTGGACATTAAAAATATCCTGAGCATTTTCTCCCATCAGATAATACACCAGGCTGTCTGCTGCCTGCTTCTCCTCAGCATCCAGGTTTCCGCTTATACTCCACAGACTGGTAAAACGGCCTTTTACTTTTCCATTTTTTTGAAGCTCCTCCAGAACTGCCATTCGATAAATACCCCCAAGTCCTACCCGGACTGCTTCATAATCATCTGTACTTCCAAGGTAAAACGCTTTTTCCCGCTTTAAAAACGGCTCATAGCCCCTGCCATTTTCCGGCTGTTCAAGTAAATCCTCCAGCTTTGAACCATCGGAAAAAGCCTTGCTGTACATTTTCCCATATTCGCTGCTGACACAGTAGCTTTCCCGGCCTGACTGATCGGTTAGCTGAGAAAGGCTTGTGATCTGTCCCAGCCTCTCCAGCTGTTCTTCTGAGACCAGATTAATATTCACATAAAGAACCGGAGCTGAAAATGCTATCGGTATTTGTTTTTTTTCTTTCATAAAGCCATTTTGAAACCCTTCGGTTTCCATAAAATAATAATCCTCCGGCTTCAATCTCTCATATGTGGTTTTCATAACCCCCAGAGCATTCCAGACCTCTGAATCTGAGGCTGAAATGCTGCTGCTCTCAAATACTGCAGGCGCCTGTCCAGAAATCAGCTGCTCCCTCAGTTCTTTTTCATAATCGCTCTTATCTTCCTCTGCCTGACTGGTCAAGGACACCTTTTCAAACTTTTCCCGATACTCCTGAAGCATCTTTTCCATCATCTCATCTGATGCTCCCAGTCTTGTCCGATCCACTTCTTCAGAATCCGTTACATTCAGTCTTCCTGCGTCGTCAAGCTCCTGATTTTTTTCTCTGTTTCTGTCTGGCATTTTCACCATAATCTCCGCCTCTATTCCATACAGACGATGGCGCTGAAACAAATAAAAACCGCTGCTAAAGAGCACAATTCCTCCTAAAGCCGCACAAAGTGCTCCGATACGCAGCCCTCTCAGCTGCTTTCTGTGAGACAATTCCGCCTCAACTGCTCTTACGTGATTCCTGTTTTCCAACGCTGCCCTGAACTGTTCTACATTCTGAAACCTCAGCTCCTGATTCAATGCCATGGCTCTTAAAATCGTATCATTCAAATACTGCGGAATCTGTGCGTCCAATTCCTTTGGTGCCTTCAGTCGATCCTCAACCATACGGTTTACGGATTCTTCCGGCATCACTCCCGTAATTGAAAAATACAATACTGCTCCTACTGCATAAATATCAGTCCAAGGCCCCTGCCTGCTTTTATTCCGGTACTGTTCCGGAGGCGCATATCCCGGTTTTAAAATAATTGACAGGGTTTTCTCCTCTTCTCCCGCAGAAAACCTGGCTGCTCCAAAATCAATCAGCTTTACCCGGAATTTCCTAGGCTCAGCCCCTGAAGAAACAATAAAAATATTGTCGGGACTTACATCTCTGTGAACAATTTTTCCTTTGTGAAGCTCTTTTAAGGCATCTAAAACAGATAAGGCAACCTTTACCGCCGTATCTGCCGGAATCCTTCCCCCATGTTCTTTGATGTACTGTTTATAAGAGGTTCCCTCCAGAAATTCCATAACAATATAAGCCGTATTGTTTTCTTCAAAAAACTCATGGACATTAACAATATTGGGGGTGGTGCTGAATTTCGCCATGTTTCTGGCCTCTGCCAGAAAACGGGCCTTTCCTGAGCGGAATTCATTTTCTCTGCTTCCAGAATAAATAATAACCGATCGCTGCCCCGGTATCCTGTTTACAATCCCATTCGGATAGTACTCCTTAACAGCCACCTTTTTTTCCAGAACCATATCCCATGCCCGATATGTAATCCCAAATCCTCCAAAACCCACAGTAGTTCCAATCACATAGCGATTCTTTAAAATGACTCCCGGCATTAAATGATAAGCTTCCTTCTGTGGTGTTCCGGGAATAAACCCACAATAAGGACACACTCCGTACTTTTCATCAAATTGTTTCATACAATTCAAACAAATCATTCCGGATCACCTTCATTTCCCAGGTATTTTATTAGAATTATTGTAGTATTGTCCTGCTTTCTTCCTCCATACCGCAAAGCCATTTCCGTCACACAGTCTGCCGCAATCTCCATATCGATATCTGTATCTCGTATCAATGCATATACCTGACTGTCTGTCAGACTTTTATACACTCCGTCACTGCAGAGAGCAACAATATCCCCCGGCTGCAGCTCTATGGGTTTTTTATTTACATCCACATACTTTATCCGCTCCATGCCCAGAAAGCTTGTTAATGCGTCCACCCGGGCAGAACTCATTTCCTTCTCATAAAAATCTGCATCTATCATTCTCTGCTCCAGCTGCATATTCAGCACAGCTTCATAATTATGCTCCCGTGTAATTGCCTGGAGCTTCTCCCCTCGAAGCAGCCAGATTCTGCTGTCTCCTACAGAAACCCAGTACATTTTATTTTCTATAAAATAAGAGGCCACCAGAGTCGTTCCTGCATCCAGGCCTTTTCCTCTGTCATCCTTTAAATCTAAAACTGCCCTGTTCATACGCTCCGCCGCCTGAAGCAGAAAATCTGGAGCTGATACAATATCCTTTGCCTGAAAAAATTCCCGAACCATGGTTTCCACTGCTGTCTGGCTGGCTCTTTCTCCTCCCTGCAGCCCTCCCATGCCATCACATACAATCCCCAGAATCTGACTGTTATCTGTATAATAATATCCGTAATCCTGCTGGTATTTTCTTCCTCCCAGAATACTGCTTGCTCCAATTTCATAACAGGGATTTTCTTCCCTGCTTTCTCTTACCATATTCATATACTCTCTCCCGTTTTCCCCTTCTACATCTGCTTCAGAATGCGCTTTACTTCCTGAATCCCCTTCTCTTTTTCACAGATAAATTCGCCTGTTTCCATCAGCCGCATAAGCTGATTTATCTTTTGTGAAATTCCCTGTTCCTGAATCATACAATACGTCTGATTCCCAAGACTCATGCACATACTGACAGCATTATTTACCATAGAACTGGTAGAATACAGAGACATATGCGGAGCCAATCTTAACGCTCTGCTGTCAATAACATAATATTCCCGTTCATGCTGCTCCATCCATTCCACGTAGCGTTCCAGTATCTCTCTGCGTTCCTCTGGTGAAAAAGGCTCATACATCCAGTCTGGAATTCCAGATAAACGCCCTTCCTCTGCAAACCGCTCTACGCCCTCTAATGTAAAAAAATTCACCATATCCTCTTCCAGAATCTGTCCCCGCCTTCTTTCCAGCAAGACCATAAGATGCTGCCGCTTTTGCTCATCTCCCAGAATATGCTTCTGCAGCATGGATTCCGGCATAAGGAATATCAGACAGGGCGATGGCTCCAGATAATAGGTTTTTCCTGCTTCCTTAGTAAACTGCAGTCTCTTCTCATCCTTCATATACTCCCGGTATTGACACAGATCACCTACCCATTCCTCCGGGCTCTGATACCAGGAAACCAGTTTTCTTCCATTCCGGCAGATATCACGAATATAAGACTTAATAAATGTAATCTGCTCCGGATTCCAGATAACAATGCCGCCTGTCATGTCACGATTCAGTTCAAGAGCCCAGCTTTCTCCTGCAAAACAGCTTCTGACATTTCCTGCCCCCAGCTCTGTATATTCATAGACAGGAACATATCTGTCATTTACCTGAATCATCGGAAGAATCTGGTTCAGAAAGCGAAGGTTATAAAGCGTTGCTTCTGTACTGGTATTGCGGCAAAGGGAAAAGCAATGCTCGCATAAAAACGGATACCGTGAAAAACAGGCCACCAGAAGATTTACCATATCCTCCGGCAGCATTCCTGTCATCATATACAATTTTCCCGGTTTGCCGTCCTTAATCTGCCACCTGCTGTTCATGACGCATAAAAGGAAATCATAAATTTCTCCCCGGTTATTTAAAACGGCCGTTTCCCGTAAATGATCTTCCCCTGTACTCTTCCAGACCTTATTCTGTTGACCAAACTCCCCCTGGAATTCCAGCAGTCTTTTCATCTCCTGCATACAGTCCCATTCTGACTTTCCCATCTTTTCAATTTTATATAAGGAATACAGCTGTTCCTGTACCTGCTCGCTGCATTCAAGGGCTGCAATCAGAAGTTTCATTTTATTTTCATCCTGAGGCAGACGTTTTCCCAACCGCATTTTTGATATATGATCCAGCGAAAGTCCACTTGCGTCTGCCAAATATAACAAAGTTTTCTTTGATTTTTTTATTTCCTGTTTTATTGCATCTGAAAATGCTGTCATACTCCTACTCCCCTTCCCTTACTTTCACTCATTATAAACAACTGCGCAAATGATGTCAATTTTAATTATCATAATGATTATTTTAGCAGCATTTCCCTTCTAAATTTTATTCAATTTTAATAAAATTTAAAATTAAATCATTCATTATACCATCAGTTGTAAAACTTTTTTGTCATTTTGATAATGTAATATCCTTTTGATTCGTTTATAATAAAATGGGGAGAAGGGAGTTTTTATGGTAGCTGAGCGTATAAAATCTTTACGGGAACAAAATGGCATGACTCAAGCCGCTCTTGCCAGAAAATTAAATGTAACCCGCAGTTCTGTCAATGCATGGGAAATGGGTACTGCTGTTCCCTCTACTGCAATTTTAATAGAAATTGCACAGCTTTTTCATGTGTCCACAGATTTTCTTCTGGGACTTCAGGATACAGCAACACTGGATGTATCGGAATTAAATGATTCAGAAATACTTCTTCTTGAAAAACTGGCTTCTTATTTCCGTTCTACACGAAATGCGTGATTAAAAATTATATCCATATGTTTTATCCTTATAAAATCACATACATAAAAAAGAAGCTCGCAGGTGAGGTGCCCCCTCAAAGTTAGACTTTTATGAGACGACTTCGGTCGTCTCGTTTTTCTTTATGCAGTTAAAAGATGGAGTCGGTA
>ENA-ORMO01000698-ORMO01000698.1-human-gut-metagenome-genome-assembly--contig:-NODE-698-length-44518-cov-7.226188_pt1 | contig 44518 bp, 53 predicted proteins | sample MGYA00242106_ERZ509001 | MGnify/ENA primary metagenome ERZ509001 (study PRJEB26280, sample SAMEA2338736) | human gut metagenome | biome: human gut; feature: human-associated habitat; material: faeces...
AGGTTGCTGCAACAGTTGATTTCGTATTCTCTGCTGTAGATATGTCAAAAGAAGAGATCAAGAAGATCGAGGAAGAATATGCTAAGACAGAGACACCGGTTGTTTCCAACAACAGTGCTCACAGATGGACACCGGATGTACCGATGGTAGTGCCGGAAATCAATCCGGAACACTTCGATGTAATCGAATCCCAGAAGAAACGTCTTGGAACAACACGCGGATTTATCGCTGTTAAACCAAACTGCTCTATCCAGAGTTATGCTCCTGTATTAACTGCATGGAAAGAGTTCGAGCCATATGAAGTAGTTGCTACTACATATCAGGCAATCTCCGGAGCAGGTAAGACATTTAAGGACTGGCCGGAAATGGTTGGAAACATCATCCCATACATCGGCGGCGAGGAAGAGAAGAGCGAGAAAGAGCCATTAAGAATCTGGGGTAAAGTAGAAGACGGTGTAATCAAACCTGCTACAGAACCGGTTATCACATGCCAGTGTATCCGTGTACCGGTACTGAACGGACATACAGCAGCTGTATTTGTTAAATTCCGTAAGAACCCTACTAAAGAGCAGCTTATCAAAGCATTAGTAGAGTTCAAGGGACTTCCACAGGAATTAGAACTTCCAAGTGCTCCGAAGCAGTTTATCCAGTATCTGGAAGAGGACAACCGTCCGCAGGTTACAGAGGATGTAAACTTCGAACATGGCATGGGCGTATCTGTAGGACGTCTTCGTGAAGACACCGTATATGACTGGAAATTCGTAGGACTTTCCCACAATACAGTCAGAGGTGCAGCAGGCGGAGCAGTTCTCTGTGCTGAAACCTTAAAAGCAAAAGGATATATCCAGGCGAAATAATTTATAGAAAATAATAAAAGAGGTGCCGGTAACGGTGCCTCTTTTTATGAGGACACGACGGATTATGAAAGAAAAAGTTCTGACAACAGTGGTGACTTTTGAAACTACCACTCAGGCAATTGCCATGGAAAGGGAATGTAAGAAAAACAAATTTACAGGCAGACTGATTCCTGTGCCAAGAGAAATATCAGCTTCCTGCGGCCTTGCGTGGAAATGCGGGGAACAGAACGAAGAAGAAACAGCTTCCTATATGAAGGAACAGGATCTGGAATATGAAAAGATTTATAGGATTCTTGCATAAAATGGAAAGATTTATAGGAATACCTGATATATGGTAAACGGTTCACATTTTGACGGATATGTGAAAACATGATACAATGATAGCACTGAATCTCTTGTTATAGAAGATATGTAACTATTCGGCAGTCTGTCGGCTGTGAAAGTACGTTACTGTTCACTCCGTTTACAGTAACGAAAGTATTGAACAGTTACGAGGAGATTCTGAATATGGAGATCAATTGGGGTGAACTGACTTATGGGAAAAGAAATGAAAAAGAGTGAAGTGCGTCTTACACAGCTTGCCAGTGCAGCCGGATGCGGTGCTAAGATTGGCCCGAAGGTTCTGGCACAGGTAGTAGGCAAACTTCCGAAATTTACAGATCCGATGCTTCTGGTAGGTCCGGAGACATCAGACGATGCAGCAGTATACAAGATTAACGATGAACTGGCAATGATCCATACAGTAGACTTTTTTCCGCCGGTAGTGGATGATCCGTATATGTACGGGCAGATCGCGGCAGCCAATGCACTGAGTGATGTCTATGCAATGGGCGGTGTTCCGAAACTGGCATTAAATGTGGTAGCATTTCCAAACTGCCTTGGTCCGGAAGTACTGGAGCAGATTCTGCGCGGCGGTGCAGATAAGGTCATGGAAGCCGGAGCAGTCCTTGCAGGCGGGCATACTATCAATGATAAAGAACCGAAATACGGACTCTGTGTAACTGGTTATGTGCATCCGGACAAAATGTGGAAAAATTACGGCGCAGAAGAAGGAGACATCCTTATTCTTACCAAACCGCTGGGCTGTGGAATCCTTAACACTGCCATTAAGGCAGAAATGGCGTCTCAGGAAGAAATTGAGAGAGTCCAGAAGATCATGGCGAAGCTGAACAAATATGCAGCAGAGATTGCATCTAAATACACGATCCACAGCTGTACCGACGTAACAGGATTCAGTCTTGCAGGCCACAGTCTGGAAATGGCAAAAGGCAGCCAGAAAACCCTGGTGATCCAGTCTGAGAAACTTCCGATCATTGAGGGTGTTGAAGAATATGCACAGATGGGGCTGATTCCTGAAGGTGCATACAGAAATCGTGACTTCGCAGGCGATGAAGTACGAAGCGAGATTAAGGAACTCTGGATGGAGGATCTGGTATTCGATCCGCAGACATCCGGCGGACTTCTGCTTGCAGTACCGGCAGAAGAAGCCGATGTTCTTGCAGAAGAACTTGCAGGTATGGATATCTTCGGCGGTGTTATCGGATATGTAACAGAATTGCAGGATAAAGCAGTTGTATTTGAATAAAAAAATCAGCTTTACTTTCAGACATGCTCTGCACGCCTGCGGAGATCTTTCTTGTCTTTTGCGCTCTGCCGAACTGTCTTGAATGCATTAGTTTATGGAATTGCTATAAAAATCTTCGAATATAATGGAACATAATTACAAATCTGATGAATATTCTTGAATTGTTTGACGATTTCGGTTGTGAAACAGATATTCAGGTGATATAATGTTCTCAATAAAATACATTGCGGAGGTGTAGTTATGAATTACGAAGATGTACAGAAAGTGTCAAACGCGGCGAAAGCCAAGAGTAACCTGGTGAATACCAACTTTTTCAAGTACTTTATACGTGCGGTCATGGCGGGATTTTTTATTGATGTGGCCATGATCTACAGTAATGTAGTTGGAAACGTATTCTCCAAGACCATGCCTGAATGGGGAAAATTTATGGGGGCATTAGTATTCTCCATTGCAGTACTCCTGATCAGCTTTGTAGGCGGCGAGCTTTTTACAGGAAATAATATGGTAATGGCGTTCGGAGCCTATGATAAACAGGTAAGTTGGAAAGAGGCCGGTAAGGTATGGGGAGTAAGCTACCTTGGAAACTTTGTCGGATGTGCAATTTTAGCATTGCTGTTTGTATGGGCCGGAGCATCCGGAACAGCAGATTATTTTGCAGGATTTATCGGAAACAAGCTGAGTATTCCGCTCGGACAGATGTTCTTCAGAGCAGTGCTCTGTAACTTCTTCGTCTGTCTTGGTGTGCTCTGTGGCATGAAATTAAAGAGTGATGCAGGAAGATTCCTGATGATCGTTATGTGTATCTCAGGATTCGTTGTAAGTGGATTTGAGCACTGCATCGCAAATATGGGAATCTTTGTTACAGCATACTGCCTGGTACCTGGATTATCCCTTGGAGCCATGTTAAAGAGCATGGTAGTAGTAACTTTAGGAAATATGGTGGGCGGTGCCCTGTTGCTGGCATGGCCGCTCAGAAAGATGAGTGCAGATAAATAATATGTCAAAAGCTTTATACATAGCCGAAAAGCCCAGTGTGGCACAGGAATTCGCAAAAGCTTTGAAGATCAACGGACAAAGACGGGATGGCTATCTGGAATCTCAGGACAGTGTGGTGACCTGGTGTGTGGGACACCTGGTCACCATGAGCTACCCGGAAAAATATGATATCAAATATAAAAGGTGGAGTTTAGATACCCTGCCTTTTTTGCCGCGCGAATTTAAATATGAAGTGATCCCCGGAGTGCAGAAGCAGTTTGAGATTGTCAAAGGACTGCTTAACCGTGAGGATGTGGACACCATCTATGTGTGCACTGACTCCGGACGGGAGGGAGAATACATCTACCGTCTGGTGGCACAGATGGCAGGTGTTCGTGGAAAAAAAGAAAAGAGAGTCTGGATCGACTCTCAGACAGAAGAAGAAATTATGAGAGGAATCAGAGAGGCAAAAGATCTGTCAGCATATGACAATCTTTCTGCTTCAGCCTATCTTCGGGCGAAAGAGGACTATCTCATGGGAATTAATTTTTCCCGTGTACTGACACTGCGTTATGGAAACAGTGTGTCAAATTATTTAAATACGAAATATCAGGCCATTTCCGTAGGACGGGTTATGACCTGTGTACTTGGAATGGTAGTGCGAAGAGAGCGCGAGATTCGTGTATTTGTGAAAACTCCGTTTTACCGCGTACTCAGCAGCATTGCCCTTGAGGGAGAAAACTTTGAGGGAGAGTGGAGAGCTGTGGAAGGCAGCAGATATTTCCAGACTCCTTATCTGTATAAAGAAAACGGATTTAAAGAGAAAGCCTATGCTGAAAAATTGATACAGGAGCTGTCTGCGAGTCAGCCGCTGCAATGTACAGTAGAGAAAATCGAGCGGAAAAAAGAGAACAGGAATCCGCCGCTTTTATTTAACCTGGCGGAGCTTCAGAATGTGTGCTCCAAGCTGTTCAAGATCAGCCCGGATGAGACATTAAAAATCGTACAGGAACTGTATGAAAAGAAACTGGTCACTTATCCCAGAACAGATGCCCGTGTATTGTCTACTGCGGCTGCGAAGGAAATTTATAAGAATATTTCCGGTCTGCGTAATTATGAACATACAGCGGAAATCGCACAGCACATTATTGAACAGGGAAATTACAAAAATCTGGCAAAGACCAGATATGTTAATGATAAGCAGATCACAGACCATTATGCAATCGTACCCACAGGCCAGGGCTTAAACGCATTGAGAAGTGTTTCTCTTACTGCGCAGCGTGTATATGAGACCATTGTCAGAAGGTTTGTATGTATTTTTTATCCTCCTGCAGTATATCAGAAGATCAGTCTTGTGACAAAGATGCAGGGTGAGAGTTTCTTCTCCTCGTTTAAAGTACTGTTGGAAGAAGGATACTTAAAAGTTGCTACAAATTCTTTTGCGAAGCGAAAAGCAGCAGATGCCATGAGTGGTGGAAACAGAGCCGGCGCAGCCGGTAATGAGGGAAGTGAAGAGGAAGATTCGGATACAGGAAAAAACGGCGGGAACAAAGCTGATGATTCGGCTGAGGATATGGCATGTGATACCAGACTTCTTGCCGCATTGCAGAACCTGAAAAAAGGTGATATACTCTCTGTGGACAGCCTGAGTATCAAAGAGGGCGAGACATCGCCGCCAAAGCGTTATAATTCCGGTTCTATGATTCTTGCAATGGAGAATGCAGGTCAGTTGATCGAGGACGAAGAGCTTCGTGCCCAGATTAAAAGCTGCGGAATCGGAACCAGTGCCACCAGAGCGGAAATTCTTAAGAAACTGTGCAATATTAAATATCTGGCACTCAATAAGAAAACCCAGGTGATCACTCCAACACTTCTTGGAGAGATGATCTTTGATGTGGTAAACTGTTCCATCAGACAGCTTCTGAACCCGGAACTGACTGCAAGCTGGGAAAAAGGACTCAATTATGTGGCAGAGGGCAGTATTACAGAACAGGAATATATGGACAAGTTGGAGCATTTTGTGCGCCTTCGCACCAGACAAGTGGAGGACAGCAATATCCAGCCATATCTGAGACAGTTCTTTGATGCTGCAGCAGTGAATTATAAGGATTCATCTGAAAAAAACAGTGCGAAAACAACGGGCAGATCAACGTCCGCAGCGGGACGGTCACGTACCTGCAGAAAGCCGTCTGCTTCAAAGTAGTGTGTATTTGTGACAGATAAAAGAAAACATGTCATCATAGCGAGAGAAAAGAGGAAAATATTATGTTAAAAGATTTTACAATTGCAAACCTTCTGGATCTGAACGAAACAATCGCAAAAGATTTATTTGAAGGAAAAACATATCCATGGGAAGTATTACCGGAGATCGGAGATTTCATTCTGAAACTTGGACAGACCTTAAGTGAAGAAGAATACGACCACCCATCCGAAGACGTATGGATCGCAAAAAGTGCTAAAGTAGCACCTACAGCCTGCATTAACGGTCCGGTTATCATTGGTAAAGAAGCAGAAGTACGCCACTGTGCATTTATCCGCGGTAAGGCAATTGTAGGAGAAGATGCAGTAGTAGGAAACTCTACAGAATTGAAAAATGCTGTACTTTTCAACAAGGTACAGGTTCCGCACTACAATTATGTAGGCGATGCAGTTCTCGGCTACAAATCCCATATGGGCGCAGGTTCCATCTGTTCCAATGTAAAATCTGACAAGAAACTGGTAGTTGTAAAAGACGGTGACGAGAAGATTGAAACAGGTCTGAAGAAATTCGGCGCAATGCTGGGTGACAACGTAGAAGTAGGCTGCGGCTCCGTATTAAATCCCGGAACTGTGATCGGACGATGCTGCAACATTTACCCACTTTCTTCAGTAAGAGGCTGCGTACCTGCAAATCACATTTACAAGTCAAAAACAGAAATTGCAGAAAAGAGAAGTTGAAAATATAGAAGAGGCAGGTTGTATGAAGGATATTATTTCAGTCATACAGCCTGCCCTTTTATATTTTTATGTCTGTCTGATATAGAAGATATTTGTTGTACCTGATATTACATATGAAATAAAAGTTTTCTCAGGATTACCAGAATGGTAATGTGCACCGGATAAAACCAGTAAAAAACATATTTCAGAAATTTTCCTTTTACAAATCCACGTTCACCATTGTACATATTAATGGAAAGAAAAGCAAAGCAGGCTTTCCATTCATAGTAAAGCCAGCAGCTTCCGATGATCGCCTGGGCGGTTTTATCGTTGCGGAACCAGTACATGATCAGCAGGAATACAAATCCCCGCCATCCGTAATCTGCCTTCAGAAACACAGAGACAGTCAGCAGTGCCAGCACGCAGACAAGCTGCATTTTCTGATTATCCCAGAAGTATTCCAGGGCACAGAATGCCAGGTATCCCAGAAACAGGGTGAAAAATACATTCTGTTTTTCATATCTCCAGGTGTTGGTAAACATGAAGTTCCATGGAATCTCAGAGATACATGCAAATAGAAACAGATTCAGGCCATATTTCTTACGGTTATGTGTATGCAGAAATCCTTCCACTAACAGAAAACAGAAAATTGGAAAAGCGGCCCTGCCGATATCCCGGAAAATCCGATACCAGCTGTAATCCACGCCGCCGAAACTGAAAAGGGTTGCAGTTGTGGCAGGATAATTATACAGGATCATTAAGCCGGTATGGTCGATCAGCATCAGGATGATAGCGATTAATTTTAAAGTGCTCCCGCTCAGAACCTGAAATTTTGCAGGGAGAAAGGAAGCAGGTAACTTTGTTGTCATAATAGAAATCCCTTCATTAATAGAAATTAGAACTATTTTACCACAAAAAAATCAAAGATGGTTAAAAATTTTACAATTTATGACTGGACGAATCAGCACTTTTGTGAGAAAATAACACTAGGTTGTTAGGCATACTCCTCTGAAGTCATTCAGCAGACATCAGAGTTTTACCCTGTGCAGTTCATTCAGCAGTTCTGTACAGCGGCGAGTATAACAACATGAAGTTAATCTATACTTGAAAGGAGTTTTACAATGATTTATTCACGCGAAGTAGAAGAAATGTGCCCAGTTGCACAGGGCGTTCATCATGGCGCCGCTCCAATCCCAGAAGAAGCTAAATGGGTACAGGCAAAAGAAGTCAAAGATATTTCCGGTCTTACACACGGTGTTGGCTGGTGTGCACCACAGCAGGGTGCCTGCAAGCTTACATTAAATGTTAAAGAGGGTATCATCCAGGAAGCACTGGTTGAGACTATCGGATGTTCAGGTATGACTCACTCTGCAGCTATGGCTTCCGAGATTCTTCCGGGACTTACAGTTATGGAGGCACTGAACACTGACTTAGTTTGTGATGCGATTAATACAGCTATGAGAGAACTCTTCCTTCAGATCGTTTATGGACGTACACAGTCTGCATTCTCAGAAGAAGGACTTCCAGTAGGTGCTGGACTTGAAGACCTTGGTAAAGGACTTCGTTCTCAGGTTGGTACAATGTATGGAACTCTGAAAAAAGGACCTCGTTACCTTGAAATGGCAGAAGGTTATGTAACAGGTATTGCTCTTGATGCAGATGATGAGATCATCGGATATCAGTTCGTAAGCCTTGGAAAAATGACTGATTTCATCAAAAAAGGCGATGACCCGAATACTGCATGGGAAAAAGCAAAAGGTCAGTACGGCCGTGTTGCAGACGCTGTTAAAATTATCGACCCAAGAAAAGAATAATTTAGGAGGTAACAGGAAATGGCTTTATTTGAATCATATGAGAGACGAATTGACAAGATCAATTCTGTTTTAAACAGCTATGGCATTGCTTCTATTGAAGAAGCTGAGAAAATCACAAAAGACGCAGGTCTTAATGTATACGATCAGATCAAAGGCATTCAGCCGATCTGTTTCGAGAACGCTTGCTGGGCATATACAGTAGGTGCTGCAATCGCAATCAAAAAAGGATGTAAGAAAGCAGCAGACGCAGCAGCAGCTATCGGAGAAGGTCTTCAGGCATTCTGTATTCCTGGATCCGTTGCTGATACACGTAAAGTAGGTCTTGGACATGGTAACCTTGGTAAAATGCTTCTTGAAGAAGAAACAGAGTGCTTCTGCTTCCTGGCAGGACATGAGTCCTTCGCAGCTGCTGAGGGTGCTATCGGTATCGCTGAGAAAGCTAACAAAGTTCGTCAGAAACCATTACGTGTTATCCTGAACGGTCTTGGAAAAGATGCTGCTCAGATTATCTCCCGTATCAACGGCTTTACATATGTAGAGACAGAATACGATCCATACAAGAACGAAGTTAAAGAAGTATTCAGAAAAGCATACTCCGAAGGACTTCGTGCAAAAGTTAACTGCTACGGCGCTAACAGCGTTCCGGAAGGTGTTGCTATCATGTGGAAAGAAGACGTTGACGTTTCTATCACAGGTAACTCCACAAACCCGACACGTTTCCAGCATCCGGTTGCAGGTACGTACAAGAAAGAACGTCTTGAAGCAGGTAAGAAATACTTCTCAGTTGCTTCCGGTGGTGGTACAGGACGTACACTTCATCCGGACAACATGGCAGCAGGTCCAGCTTCCTACGGTATGACAGATACATTAGGACGTATGCACTCTGATGCACAGTTCGCTGGTTCTTCTTCTGTACCGGCTCACGTAGAAATGATGGGTCTTATCGGTGCAGGTAACAACCCAATGGTTGGTATGACTGTTGCTGTTGCGGTAGCCATCGAGGAAGCAAAAAAAGAAGGTAAATTCTAAGAAATAGCGTATTTTCAAGGAATGTTCAGTGTATGGAATCCTGTAGAATCCTTGTGAATCTACCTGTATAATACACAAGTAATACACAGGTAATACACAAAGAAAACAGCGGTAATACACAAATTAAAATAATTAAAAAAGCTATACCGGTGGTCAATGAGACTTCCAGTATAGCTTTTTTCTATTTTATTTTTTGTATTTCCCGGTGCAAATCTTCAATGGTTCTGTGGGTATAGGTTTTTTCTGTAATATCATCAATAGCATGGCCAACGATAAGTTTTAAAATATATTCATTCATGTTTACTGCTTTTGCTTTGGTTATGAAGGTGTGCCGGGTATCGTGTGGTTTATGGTTCATGTTCATACGTTTCATTACTTTGTTGAACCGCCCACGGTATTTATCATAGGTTAAGAAAGTTCCTTGTTGTCCAAATTCATCATTAAAAAGGTGATCACTGTTCATTGCTTTGGCTTTTTGGTAATTCTGTTTAACAAGTTCCAGTATGATTGGATGGATAGGCACAACTCGATTCTTTCCTGCATCTGTTTTCAAACCACCTGTGATAGTCTGCTGCTCTAAATCCACATCTTCAATTTTTAGTATTGCAAGCTCTTGCGGTCTGAATCCAGTATAAATACCAATCATAACCATATTAGCAAATGGGAAATGAATATCATCCCATAATTGTTGGATTTCCTGATCAGTGAAAGGTATTCTGACAATCTCTGGTTTCGGTTTTTTCACAGAATCACATAATGCAGCATAGTCCTTATCAACAATCTCATGTTTCATTGCGTACTTATACATAAGGTTGAACAGGCTTTTCATTCTTGATTTGGTGTTATCCCCTACCGTTGCATCTTTTATTGTCTGTTCCAGATGGTTTACTCGGATATCTTTCATACGCATATCGTAAAGAGGTTTACAGTATTTGTAGGCAGATTTCCAAGTCCTGCAAGCTGAGGGAACTATCGTTTTAAAATGTATTTCCGACCATTTTTCATAAACTTCTGAAAAAGTTATAGATTCTACAGCAATGTCATACGGGTTTGCATTATAATCAGCCAGTGCCTGTAGTGCATCCTTTTGTGTTGGATAATATCCAATGGTGATGTATTTCTGTTTACAAGTACCTTTTTCAAAGTCTGTTTCCCATCCGGCGGTTTTTCTTGCTCTCCATGGGTTGCGACGATTCCCCGGAAGTTTATGAACAGACCCAAAACCATTAGGTAGTTTCATAGTATCATTCCTTTCTAAAAATGGGTGCATTTAATAAAGGAATGTGTTATACTAATTTTGTCTTGGAAGTATCGCATATTCCTTTATAGGTTTATGGGTTACATCTATTCAAAACCGTTCCTGCTGCAACAGGGGCGGTTTTTTACGTTATTGATCAAATAAACGTTTGATTATGTGATTAATTGCTATTTCATCTCTGATTTCATTAGCATCCCGTATTGAACTTTCAACTAATTCTATAATATCAAGTTTATCAAGCCTACAATCTATCCCAAAAGAAGAATACAAATAATACTGTTGTAGTCCATCATCTTCACGTGGTGCGTCTATACTGATTTCAGCATTCTCTAACCACTCACACGCTTTTATGAATTGATCTTCTGTAGGGTCTACGTATTCAGGAACACCGAGCAGCTTATCAACACTTACATCTAATTTATCCGCTATTTTTTCTAACTGTTCTTTAGTTGGTTCGCGGTTGTTGTTTTCGTAGTTTGAGTAAGTGGCATATTTTATTCCTACAAGCTGAGAAAACTCTTTTTGTGATATTCCTTTTTCTTTGCGTAACTCTTTAATGCGAGTACCGACTTGTATTAAACTGTTGAGTCTCATTTCATCACCTCCATCTTACATTATAGCAAAAAAATATTCAAAGATGAAGATTAATTTAAACAAAAGTATTGACATATTCATTATTGCAGATTACAATGAATATGTCAAGAAGATATTCAAAATCGAATACAAGAAAGGAGAAGCACAATGAGAATTAACAGAATCAAACTGGTTACAGAGTTGGTCAAGAGAGATATTACCCAAAAACAACTTGCTGCAATATCAGGGGTTTCAAGAACGACAATCAATTTTATTAAAAATGGTAAATCTTGCTCTGATGCAACAGCAGGAAAAATTGCAAAGGCACTTGATGTTCCTGTTGAAAAGCTAATTGACATGGAAGAGGGTGATTAAATGAGATACCGAATTGAATATGCTGACGGTAAGTGTTGTAACTTTGCCAACAACAGCAAAGAGTTAATCGAATGGTTAAAACTCCTAAAAGACGAAACTATCACTGATATCAGAAAACTATATAAAAATGGTGTATCAGATTCAGTCCTAGATATCTATCAGAAGTACATAAGGAAGTGAAGCAGAAAAAAATGAAAACATACTACTTGAAATTTAATGGAAAGCATCCGGCAGAATCAAAGGACAATCGGAATCCATTAGATAAACCGCCAGATGTTGGTGACTATGGTGTAGCATATAGCCAGGAGTATTTGAAGGTGGATATAGACGACTATAATCACAAAACAGGGGAATTAGAATTTCCAATCAGAGGAAAGCCAAGAAGTGATGTAGTAATTGCAATATTGGATGCACTGAAAATAAAATATAACTGCATTCTCACAGAAAAAGGGAAACATCTATTTTTTCGGATACCTGAACAGTTAAAGGAAAGTAAAAATAAGAGTTCCCGGTGGCTCTGTCCATTGGGGATAAAAATGGAATGGAAGTTTCCAACATCTGATGATCATATCCCGTTGCGGATAAACGGGGTAGAACGTAAATTTTTAAAAGGTTCTATTGATAATGAGGATGTGGATGAATTACCATATTTTCTTTATCCGTTGCAGATGGATAACGCTTCTTTCAAAGTTGAGTTCCCAGAAGGTGATAGAACGCAGCACTTGGGAGGTTATCTTTTCTACCTTGTAGGTAAAAAGGGATATTCAGCAGAACAGGCTTTTGAGGTTGTCCGACTGATGAATCAGTATATTTTTGATAGTCCTATTCCTGACGATATTTTGAGCAGTCAAATATTGAATGAAAGCACGTTTAATAAGTTGATTGGGATGGAGAAGGACACCAAAAAGAAAGACATAAGCCCAGATTCGTTCAGAAAGTTCTTATCAGGGTTAGGAATGTCAATCAGATACAATGAATTATTAAATCTTGTTGAATTTGAGGACATACCAGAAGAGTATAACACAGTTACGGATATTCAAAACGTCATGCCGATAAAGTTGCAATATGGGTTTAGGCAATATACTGGATTGAAAAATATCGGTAAGCAGCAGGTGATTGACTTAATTATTTTGGAAGCTGATGAAAATTCCTATAATCCAGTTAAAGATTATCTGCAAGAAATCACATGGGATGGGATAGACCGATTTCCTAAGATTTTTGAAATACTGGGGGTTCAGAGTAACCTTGAACAAAGTTTAGTCAGAAAATGGTTTTACCAGACAGCAGCACTTCCATTTAATACTATTGAAAATCCAATTCAGCCAGAGGGGGTTTTGATATTGAAAGGTGCTGAGGGGATAGGGAAAACAAGATTCTTTCTCTTGATGTCACCTGTTCCGCTGTGGTTTCAGAGCCTTGACAAAGAACTGACCACCAAAAATAAAGATATTCTTATTCAAATGCTAAGTGCGTGGATTGGGGAAATCGGAGAAATTGATAGGACTTTCAAGGCAAATAAATCGGATGTTAAGAACTTCATGACGTTGACAAAGGATTCTATTAGAAAACCGTACGCTAGAGAGCCGATTACAAAGGCAAGGTCAACTTCATTTTGCGGAACAACTAACAAAGATGAATTCTTGAATGATGATACAGGTTTTCGGAGATGGTGGGTTATTCCAGTCAATCAGAAAATAGATATGGGTAATTTCACACAGCCAGACAACCTCCATCAGTTTTGGGCACAGTGTTATGCGGCGGTCTGTGAAAATCCACAATGTTTCCGGCTTACGGAAGAAGAAAGGCAGCAGTTGGAAGAACGAAACAAGGAAGTCATGGAGATGCTCCCGGCAGAAGATGAACTTCGGTTACGCTTTGATTTTGATGCACCTATAGAAAAGTGGAACTGGGTACAACCGTCAGTATTAAAGAATTTACCTGAATTTGCAGACATAGCTAGATATGATGCGGTTACACTTGGAAAAGCCTTGACTAAAATTTCAAAAGATTACCCTGAAATAAAGCGTGGGAAAAGGAATGGTGTTCAAAAATGGTTAATTCCCCCAGCAATATTGGGGACAGACCGTTTTAGGAATACGGATTAGGGGCAAGAAGGGTAGGTAAAGGGTAAGTAAAAAAAGAACTACCTACCCCTAAGAAAAGCCTTATAAAATCAAGTAAAAATATGATTTAAGGTAAGTAGGGTATGTGCATTAATTAAATGTATCATAAAAATAAAGCTAGTAATAACTTACTTATAAACTATGAGCCTATATACAAATGGTTATTTTTCTTACCCACTTACCCCTATTTAAGAAAGGAAAGAGAAAAAATTATGTTTTGTCCAATAATTAAAGAAGAATGTAAGAAAACAGAGTGTATGTGTTTTAAGAAGAAAAGAACAAGAAATATACAAACAGCAGGTAATAATCAGCCAGTTATTGGAGAGTGTAGCTTGATTAATGCAATTAATGAGGTTGAAAATATTACAAATGCGATCAACAAATTAGAAGCTACAATCAGAAATACAGAATTTTGTTAAGAAAGGTAGGTAAAATTTATGAGTGGATTTTTATACAATCAGAATGAAACAATGAAGTTACTGGGAAATCAAGAGATAATTACAAGAGATGATAAGGCAAGTGAAGGGATAGATGATATCATTACTGCTTATTTGAATGCAGATGGAGAAAAAGCAGTGAAATGGATATACCGAATGTTAAAAAATGGGGTTATACGTGACTTGTTAAACAATGTTTATCGTTTGGGATATATCAATGGTAAAAGAAAAGAACGTACTAAAAAGAAACAGCCCTTACATAATCAATTTACATAAGGGCTTGCCACAGGGTACACATATGACCTGAACAACCATAGTTTACCATGTGGCGGTGTACTTTATCAACTGTCAATTAAAAATGTGCATATAGCTATTATATGCGGTCTGAAATATATTTTTTATTTTAATAAAATTTGAATAAAAGAGAGGTAAAAGACTATGAAGAAAAAAGTATTTGTAAATTGTGAATTAGAAGTAATGAGAGAAATGAAGGGGAGCTATATTACAGGTGTGGAAGTCTCTGATAATGATGTTGTAATCAGAGCTATGAAGGAAAGTAAAGGGAAGCTTCACACCATGGAATATCAGATCAGCAACGGAACAGTTTATGAAAGAGTAGAGTAAACAATAAAATATTTTGCCACCCTTCCGGGAACGGTGTTGCAGCACCTGAACCGGACGGTGGTAATAATTCTGATGATAGTACAGGGAACAGCATTACAGATTAAAGAGTACAGAGGTAAGAGGGTAGTAACATTCAAGGACATTGATACCGTACATAAAAGACCAGAAGGGACTGCAAGAAAGCGTTTCAACGATAACCGAAGACATTTCGTTAGTGGAGTTGATTTTTACAAAATAACACAGCCCGACGAAATTCGTCGACTTGGTATTACAAGACCACAGGGCGGTACATCGAATGAAGTTACCTTAATGACAGAAACAGGTTACCTGATGTTGGTGAAGTCCTTCACAGATGATTTGGCTTGGAAGGTACAGAGGGAATTGGTATAATATGCAACTTTTACCGATTTTCAAAACAAACAAATAAGTGAAACGTTCGCATAAATTCAATGAAAGGGGATTTTTGATGAAGATTAAAGTTACATATTTAGAGAATGAACTAGATAAGAAATTGCAGCATGAAGCGGCAGTAAAACGGCTGTTTCCAGATACAAAAGTGCGTGAAACTGCACTAAAAGACGGGTTTAGGCATACGGTTTTGACAGTTCCAATAGAACACAAACCCACTAAATAGGCTGTTTTTGTTGATGATACCCCCTGTATATGGTATCCTTGATAAATAAATATAGCATAAGTACCGCACCAGAAGGTGTTAGTCTTGTATTTCAAGGCATGGGAATAATCAAATCATTTGGTTATCTCATGTCTTATTTTTTGGAAAGGTGAGATTTTAGATGAATAGATTGGATAAATTAATCATTAAGGCAAAAAAAGTATGTGGAACAACTGAATTAAGGTTATCATATGGCATGATTTACCCGGTGGACGGTGGAAAATGGAAAGCAGAGGGGAGTTTGTGGAATTATATACCGCACAATAAGTTGGGGAGTAGGTTTGAAAAAGCAAGCTGTATTTGTGATTCTGTTGAAGATGCGATTGAAGCGTTAGAACAATTAGGCGAACAATATCCGAATAAAGAAGATATAACAATTATTATTGATGATATACCAGAAGATGATGAAGATGTAGATGGTGTAATTTGTCATCATATAGGGAGGGGTGACATATAATGGCAAAACGAAACTTGAAACTTGATACACCGGATAATATCAGAAAGGCACTTGCAAAGGTGGCAAATATGACATATAAAGGTGAAATTGATACTAAGACAGCGAATAGTATCACAGCAACTTGTAATGTCATTCTTAGTGGTATCAGGACAGATGATCAGGAAAAGAAAATTGCAGAACTAGAACAGATTTTAAATGAAAGATAGAAAAGAAAGGTGAGGAATCATGAAATCTTTAGCGGAAAAATACTTTCAATCCATATTGGATAAGAAACAGCATATTGAGGATATGCTGGACTATCGAAAGGAATTACAGGAACGTGCTACCAATATAGGCAGTATTGATATTTCAAAGGAACGTGTACAGACAAGCCACACAACAGACCGGGTTTCAACTATGGCGGTAGAACTTGCAGAACTAGATCAGAAGATTGAAAAGAAAAAAATCGAATTGTGGACTGTTACGGATGAGTGCACAACAAAAATCAAAGAATTGCGTGATTTGAATTATATCAAGGTGCTGCATAAATTGTATGTTCAATTTAAGCCCCATAAGCAAGTGGCAACTGAAACAAATCACCGTATTGGTTGGGTATTGAAAAAGCAGGAAGAAGCAATACAGTTATTTGACCAGGTACACTATGATTTTCTTTGTGAGTGGGTCGAAAAAGGAAGTGATTGCACTGAATAAAAATGAACGTGCATTGAACAAATTGAAATCTGTAGTTGATAAAGATGTTTATTTGACTTTGTTGGTTATGTTTGCCGGGGAAACAATTTATTTTCCGGCAGCAGGTACACCAAAGGAAAAGCAGGAACGGAACAGAGAAATAATAAAAGCAAAAGAAAATGGTGTTTCAGTTTCAGAACTAATAGAATCGTATGGTCTTTCTGAAAGTCAGATCAGAAGGATTTTGAAGGGTAAGGCGGTATAAAGTACCGTCTTATTTTTCTGTCATTTTCTAAGAAAGTGGTAGATGCATACCGAAAATATATTTGATACACTTGTTTTATATCAAATATATCAAAGAAAGGATGAAACAAAATGGAACTTGAAAAGTATATCAGAACTGCAAAAGAAGCCATAAACAAGGGTTATTTTGGTATTCAGGATGCGTTGATAAAGTATGATGAATCTCTGGAAAGATTAAAGTCAAGAGGATGGAACAGTAAAGAAACAGCCTATCAGCAGGAATATCAAAAAATTGTTGCCACCTTCAATGAGGAAACAGCGGCAGCTATTTCAATCTGTAAGGCAGAAGTACAGAAACAGAAAGAAGCATATGTAAAAGAAGTTGATGCTTATTATATGGCAGATGGTAGCAAGATTGATTTGAATGACATGAATCTAATTAAGTTTGGTGTCAACTTAAAGTTAGATGAAATAATAAGTATGACAAAAAAACATTTAGATAATCCTACCATGTTACGGCTTATTCATAAATATGTTCTTGAGGTTAATTCGCATTTACCGGAAGATAGAAGAATGAAACTGCCGGATAAGTACAACATTATGTTTATGAAAGTAGAAAAAAATGGAAAAGTTGAAAAGTCGTGCTTTGAGACTTTTGAGCACCTTGCAACTATGGGAATGAATCACCCGGATAAGTCTTTCACCATGCATCAGGCATATCTGGATGATTATGAAGAAGATGCGGTTCTAAAATTATTAAAGGCTAAACCATTCATTGATGAAGAAACGCAGCAACGTATCAATCAGATTGAACAGAAACGGATTGATGATCATAACAGTAAAAGATAAGTTAGTGGAAAGGAAAAAATAAATGACAGGAAGAATTAGTTTTTATGACAATACAAGAGGTTTTGGATTTATAAATGGTGAAGATGGCGAAAGTGTTTTCTTTCACATCAGTAATGTTTCAGTAACAAATGGGGCACTTTTAGAGGAAAATCAATTAGTTTCCTATGATGTTATTGAGACTGAAAAAGGCAAGGCTGCCGTTGATGTTGTGCTGACACCAGTAGCTTAAAGGAAGGGGGAAAAACTATGTACACACGTGAGGATTTGAAGAAATCACTTGCAGAAGTGAAAGAGAAAATTGAAACTACTGAGATTACAGAAGAGGTGTTTTTGGAAATTGAAAAAATATTGAAACAGATTGGAGAAAAACGGAGTGAAGTTCAGAAACAGATTTTCGATTTAGTAAAACAGGCGAACGATATGTGTTTGTTATATAAACAAATACAAGGGGAAGTTAATAGAACATATTCTGATTTGAAAAGAAAGAAATTGATGGATGAAGGCATTGACTTGCAAAACGAAAGTAACTGGTATAAATATTCACATAGTGTTTTAGCATGGCTTATCTTTGGTGATGGACTTAAAGTAGAAATAAAGAAAACAGTGTAAACAATAATGATAGTCTGAATTGTTCAGTGAATGATTCAGACTTGTAACTTTAAAAGGAAGTGATAAATGAATGGAATTATTTAAACTGTTCGGTACAATAGCAATACAAAATGCTGATGCGAATGACGCTATAGATGATACTACAGATAAAGCTGAACAGTCAGAAAGTAAAATCAGCGGAGCATTTAAGAAAATAGGTAAAGTTGTTGCAGGGGCAATGATAACAGATAAGATTAAGGATTTTGGTCTAAATTGTATCAATGCAGCCGCTGATGCAAATGCAGCATCTTCACAGTTTTCGCAGGTGTTTGGTGATATGGAAGGTCAGGCGAAAAAGTCCCTGACAGGAATTGCTGATAATACTGGTATTCAGGTGAATAGAATGAAAGGCAGTTATACACAAATAGCTGCCTTTGCAAAAACAACAGGAATGGACACATCAAACGCACTAGGTCTTGCTGATCGTGCTATGGTGGCAGTTGCGGATAGTGCAGCCTTTTATGATAGGACACTAGAAGAAACAACAGAAAGTCTACAATCCTTCCTGAAAGGAAACTATGAAAATGATTCAGCACTTGGTTTGTCCTGTACGGAAGTAACAAGAAATGAAGCTGCCAACAGGTTATATGGTAAATCTTTCAAGGACTTATCAGAAGCCCAAAAGCAGTTGACGTTACTGCAAATGGTAGAAGATGCAAATAAGGCATCCGGGGCATTAGGGCAGGCTGCACGTGAATCTGATACTTGGACAAACCAAACAGGAAACTTGAAACAAGCGTGGACAGATTTTAAAGCTATTTTGGGTGATAAAGTTCTACCTGTTGCAGTAGATGTTGTTAAAAAAATGGCTGATGCCGTACAGAGTGTATCTGATAAAGTGGAAAATGCTAGTACATATTTCGAAGCATTTAAACAGAAAATTGTAGATGTTCAAAATTGGTGTGTACAGCACCAGGCTGGGCTTGCAATGGTTGGACTTGCACTTGGTACTATTACTACCGCTATATTAGCATATAATGCGGCAGCAATAGCAAAGAAAGTATTAGATGTAGCAGAAACAGCACAAATTTATTTATTGATTGCCGCGGAATATGCACATAGTATAGCATCAGGAGTTGCAACTGCAGCTACTACCGCTTTTGGTGCAGCAGTTGCTTTTTTAACAAGTCCGATATCGTTGGTTATTTTAGCGGTAGGTGCTTTAGTAGCGGCCGCTGTATTATTATATCAAAATTGGGATACGGTAAAGGCAAAATGTATTGAAGTATGGGGTACTATAAAAGAATTTATTTCTAATGTAACCAATGCCATACAAGCAATAATTACAAAAGTATGGAGTACAATCAAATCATTTATATCTTCTATATTAGACAACATTAAAAGTATAGTAACAACGGTGTGGAATGCGATAAGTTCGACGGTTTCTAGCGTGATGAACACGATAAAAACAACAATCAGCAATATTTGGAACAGTATAAAAAGTACAGTTTCAAGTGTAATAAATGCGATTAAGTCGATAATTAGTAGCGTATTCAATGCCATAAAATCAACTATTTCAAGTATCCTGAACAGCATTAAGTCTACATTCAGTAGTATTTGGAATAGCATAAAATCAACAGTTAGTAATGTGATTAACGGTGTAAAGTCCACTATATCAAGTGGTCTGAACGCTGCAAAGTCTGTTGTATCAGGTGTTCTTGAAGCAATTAAGTCAAAATTTAGTAGCATATTTGAGGGTGCAAAAAATATTGTCAGAAATGCAATCAACACCATTAAAGGTTTCTTCAATTTTAGTTGGAGTTTGCCAAAAATTAAGTTACCGCATTTTAGCATATCAGGAAAATTCAGCTTAAATCCACCACAGATACCGCATTTTAACGTGTCTTGGTATAAAAAAGCTATGGATAACCCTGTAATGTTTACGAAGCCTACTATTTTCAGCATGAATCCGGCAACGGGTCAGGCGAAAGGTGCAGGTGAAGCAGGTGACGAACTGATGATTGGTAAGGAAACCATGCTGAACATGATTTCACAAGCTGTCGGCGAACGGAATCGAGAATTAATAGAAACGCTTGAATTTTGGTTTGGTGCGATCATAGATGCTTTTGGAGAGTTTTTCCCACAGTTTGCTAATCAACAGATTGTATTAGATAGCGGTGAACTTGTAAATGCAACTGCTGATAAAATGGATGCTGCACTTGGTAAAATATTGAAGAAAAAGGAAAGGGGAGTGAAATAAGTTATGTCAAATGAAGAAAAAGCAAAAATAAGTTTAAATGGTGTGAAGTTTGGAACAAAGCATAGTTATAATGATTTTGGTCTTGTCCTTCAAAAGAAAGACATATCACTCCCTAAACCAAAAACAGAAAAAATTGAGGTTACGGGTAGAAATGGGGAATGGTTATGTTAGGTTGGATTGCAGCAGGTTTAGTATTTGTTGGTTGGATGACATCAGCGTATAAGACAGGTAAAACGATCATTGAATTGAAAAATCAGATTATTTCATTATCATATTATGCAGGTGTGCCACATGATCAGATGCAAAAACTGAAAGAAAAGTATGGAATTAAATAAAAAAGTATAATTTACAAGGTGATGGCTGCAAGGCTGTCACCTTTTTGAATATATGAGTTTGCAAGAACAATAAAAAATAATTATAATAAGTTACAGAAAGTTGAGGTGTATCATGAAAAGTAAATTTTATAAGAATGACCCAACCGATCAGATTTGGTGGATTGATAATCCTGATAAAATCGGTGAATGGTTGTTTAGTTTTGATAAAAAGAATATTTTCAATATGTTCAGAGATTATCCACACAACCTGACACCTAAACAAAAGGAAATATTTGATGCAGAAAATCCTGAATGGGCTGACTTCTTCAAAGACAGAGTATAAAAGCATTAGTGATAAAAATATCATTAGTGCTTTTTTATTGTCTATATGGCGATTATATGAGTTGTCAGCAGTACAAAAATATGATAGTATGTATTATATAATAAGATATTGTCTGTATTAGGTTTACTTTTCCCCATAGTAAAGAGTGTGTCTCTTATATACGACTATAAAATTACTAAAAATATATCTTTTAGAATAAGTTTATCGGAGGTAATATTTATGATTGTAAATACAGTGATTCTAGCGTTTGGTTGTGGCAATGGCGGTCTGCGTGGCAGAGACTAACGTTATATCAATGCTATGGATAAGGAAGAGTATTCTGTTTATATAGAAACAGCGCCAGAGGTTCGATTCCTCGTGCCACGAGTTAGTGCCTGATTTTATCGGGCACTTTTATGATAGGTGGCAACGTTACCATTTTGCCACCTATAAAAATAAAATGAACAGAAAATGAAGAAAAGCGGTCAAACATTCTGAACTAAAGCGGAATGTTTGACCGCTTATTTTTATACTCGTATAGGAAGTATATGAGTTGTCAGAGGCATTCAAACATGGTAAAATACTAGTGTAGGGAACAATCGTGTTACAGGGTGGCTTGACCTTCATTTTATTATACATAGAATGGGGGTGGTGCTGATGAAACATTTTGATTTTAAAGACCTTATGGCTTTTGGAATGTTCATTTTGTCACTGCTGACATTCATTTACTTGATTTGTCACTGATGATTTAAAGCATAGAAAAACCACCCTCATAAACTTTGACCGGTTTAGGGTGGCATTTTCTATGGTTATCTTATGATTCTGGTCAACCCATCTTGTGGGCGGTTGTTCTCTTTACATCTATAATATAACACGATTGTTCAGAGTGTTCAATAGAAAGTTTAGTGATGATTATGGAACTAGAAGAAGCATTGAAAGCCTATGAGGGTTGTTTTGGAGAAAACTATTTCTTCTATATAGGATTTACCAAAACAGACCAGGAGATTATAGAGGAAATACAGAAGTGTATCAAGACTGGAAAGAAACAGAAAGAACCCCGGTATAATGAAGATAAGATATATTGATTTAGTTAGTTCAGTATGCCATGTTGCTACAACAGACTGAATTGTTCACAGGTAATACACAAATGTACTGAACAATTCAGTAAAATAAGGGTTTAACAGTAGTTACAGCTTCCATCGAGGAAGCTAAAAAAGAAGGTAAATTCTAATTACAGAAGTGAAAAACCTTGATTTTTTAAGGGACTTCTCAAGTCGTAGTTGGGCTTGGGGAGTCCTGTTTTTTGTTTAAAAGACTATAAAAGCCACATTTGAGTTTAGGGGGTGCTGACATTTCTTTCAGCGGTTAGCCAGCTCATTGTATTTGACTGAACCCGTTGGAAACTGTTATAATATATCAAAGGAGGGATTGCATTGTCAGAAGGAATTGCATATCAAAACAAAGATATTGAGTTTAAGCTGATGAGCGAAACTTACAAGGAAAAATCTTTTGAGTCTTACGGCTTAAAACTACCAAAGATTAAGGCGGTACTGCCTACAAATTTGCCAGCAGTTTCGGCAAATGAAATGCGTATCGACAATGTGTTTCTATTGGAAGATGACTCTGTTGCTATCGTAGACTATGAATCAGAGGATAAGGCTTCTAATCGTGTGAAATATGTGAATTACATTGGCAGGATTATGCAACGATATGACTCCCAGAACCAAGTCATACCTAAACTTCGTATGATTGTAATCTATACGGGAGACGTGGAAACAGCAGAAGATACATGGGAATTACCATGCTTGACTTTGAAAATGGAGCAGGTATTCATTCGTAGTCTGCCAGATGCTGAAATCTATCAATCTATTAAAAAGAAACTGGATAACAATGAAACTTTATCAGATAAGGAGCTTATGCAGCTTATTATTCTTCCACTTGCCAAGAAAGGCAAAGAAGAAAAACAGAAAATGATTGAGCAAGTAGTAGACCTGGCTAAACAGATTGATGATGAAAATATGCAGGCATTTGTTATCACAGGTATTCTGGTGAGCAGTGATAAGTTCATAGACAGAGATTATGCAAAGTCAGTAAGGAGGTATTTGAGTATGACAAAAGTATTCCAGATATTAGAAGAAGAAAAGCAGGAGGCTGTGAACCTTGCTAGAAAAGATGAAAGGGTACAGATTGCAGAGAACTTTATTAAAGCAGGTGCAGATGACCTTATGATTATGAAAGGTACTGGCATGACTAGAGAACAGATTGAAGAACTCCGTAACAACATGCTGATAACAAAATAGGGTATTAAGAGCAGACTACTATTTACTGATATGTATTTGGTAGCTTTTCTCATTCCATTTAGTAAAGGAGGGTAAAAGCCACTTGTGGCAAGGTTGACGGTTTCCGCTGAGGAATGATATACTATTGCCAAAGGTATAGAGAAAGGGGAGCCAGCAATGGATAATGAAAAGGTAATGGAACAGACTTCTAAAGATATTGAGGAAGAAAAGAAAACTTTTCGTGATTGGGTAGTAGAGCATAAGGCTCAGCTTGCTCTTGCAGGTGTAGGTGTTGCAGGGGTGATAGCCACAATCGTTGGTATCAAGAACAAAGATGCTCTTGTAGATGTATGGGAGTCATTGAAGGAGCAAATAGATAAGAAGGAGTTGGAAAAACTCATACAAAAAAGAGAAGCTGTTCATCGAGATCTTTTGAATACTGATTTGGATATGGAGTATAGAGGAAGATGTTGGGACAGACTTCTTGATTTGGATAAAGTTATAGGTGAAAAGCAGTGGAAGGGAAAAGAGTATGGGTATCCAGTTTATAGCGGACATGGACCTTATCTGCTTAATGATGATTGAGATTAACAAAATAAGGCATCAGAACAGGCTGTCATTTACAGAGATGTATCTGGCAGTCTTTTTCTATGTCTGAGACAGGGGATTCTTCATTATTCATAGTGGGGGGACTCAGGTGGGCTTCAGCCCTCCAAGAACCCAAGCACAATAGATAAAAATTCCTCACTGTTTTTGTGGATTGTATCTAAACATAAAAGAATAGCTTGACTTCTTCCTCAAACAGAGCGATAGATAAGAGACCTAAAAATCACATGATAGGAGGAAATATCTATGCAGAAATCAGAACTACCAGAAGGAATTAGAACCTTGCAGAAATGGTATACCACAAAAACCCTAAGATTTGACTTACCAATACAAAGAGCAGAATGGCAATGGAGTACGCTTCAAAAGTCACTCTTGTTTTATTCCATATTGGCGAGTTTTCCAGTACCACCTTTATATTTTATCAAGTATAAAGAAGGAGATGATAGTGCAACTTATTAGGCATTGGATGGTAAGCAGAGATGTACTTCTCTGTTTGAGTATATTAAAGGACATTACAAACTACACTCTAGTACACCAGATGTAGTGATTGACGGGAAAACAATAGAGTTAGCTGGTAAGGAATTTAATGACTTATTAGATGAGATAAAAGATTTGATATTAGGGTATCGATTTACCATTTACTTACTGGAAGATGCCACTGATGAGGAAATTGAAGAGGCTTTCGCCCGTCTGAATAATTCTTCTCCATTGACATTGATACAGAAAGCAAGGACTGAAATGGGTACTGAGCTTGCTACTTGGACTAGAGAGATAACATGCTCCCCATTTTTCCAAAATTCTGTATCAATGACACTTGCTCAGGCAAGGAGGGAAAGTGAACTGGAGATACTGTTGCAGTCAATGCTCCTATTAGATGCAAGACACCAGAACTATGATTATAAAGCCATTTCCATGCGTGAGGTAACGAAGTACTGTAAGGAAATAAGGGGCAATTATCCAAAGGAGAAAAGAGAGTTAATCAGTAAGATTGTAACCTTTTTAACCGATGCTTTTCCACAGAAAACTAAATTTTGTAGCAAAAAATCCGAACAGATATGTAATATATATTATTATGTTCCGGCAGTGTTTTTGTTCATAGGTATATTGGCGCTTTTTAATGCTAAATTGGGATAAGCATGATGCTCATATAGGAAAACTGAGGTAGAGAATATGAGAGGTACATTGAAAAGCAAAAATATTTTGACGACAAGAATGTATCTGGCAGTCTGTTTCTGTGTTTGAGATATGGTATCCTCATAAAACTTTTGTTGTTTATTTATTGTTTTTTATGCGATATACTAAAGTCTGAGGTGAACAATATGCATGATAAAATTTTAATGGTGGATGATGACAGAGAATTATTGAAAATGTTGAGCCGCTATTTTACATGGAAGAATTATGTGGTAATAACTGCAGAAAATGGGATAGAAGCATTGGAGAAGATAAATACAAATCCGGATATTATTTTATTGGATGTAAATATGCCTGGAATGGACGGAATTGAATTGTGCAGAAAAATCAGAGACTCGGTGTCTTGTCCCATTCTTTTTTTGACTGCAAAGGTAGAAGAACAAGACAGGATTATGGGATTGCTGTCAGGCGGAGATGATTATATCCTAAAACCATTTAGTTTAAAAGAATTAGAAGCCAGAATTATTGCCCATTTGAAGAGGGAGGAACGACTGCACAGGAAAACAGAACAGCGGTTTTTCGGAGAATTATCCATCGACTATTCCCGTAAGCAGGTGCAAATCAACGGACAGATGGTAGAATTTACAAAACTGGAATATGAAATCATTGAATTTTTGTCCATGAACCCTGAAATCGTGTTTGAGAAAGAACGAATCTATGAAAAGATTAACGGATATGATGCAGAAGGGGACAGCAGGGTGGTGACAGAGCTGATTCGCAGAATCCGCAAGAAGATAAAAATGTATACAGAACAGGAATATATTGAAACCGTATGGGGGATGGGATATAAATGGACAAAATAAAAAATCTTTCTTTAAGAAAAACCATTGTTTTGTATATGACAATCAGTTTGCTGGTTTGTTTTTTGCTTTCAGTGTTGATTGTGAGAACGGCAATTACAGTACAAAATAACATTTGGTGGAAATATGTTGACCAGAAAAAATATTTTGAAATGACAGAAGAGGATGCCAGATATGTAACAGATGTTCCAAGACCCTACTCCTATAAAATGGAAAAATTAGATTACCATATATCAGAGATTTGCGATTTTCTTCAGACCTTTACCGTGCTTATTCTATCTGTTGCGGGAAGTATTATAGCAGTGTTTCTTTTTTACAAGCATAAATTAAAATATCCCATTGAAGAGTTGGAATTGGCAACACAGCAAATCAGTCATAATCATCTGGATTTTCATATTATTTATGAGAATCAGGATGAAATGGGAAAATTATGCCAAGAATTTGAACGGATGAGGGAGCAGCTTGCCCAGAATAATCATCAGTTGTGGAAGACTATAGAAGAAGAGAAGGCACTGCGGGCTGCCATTGCACATGACATACGTTCCCCTTTATCTGTCCTGGAGGGGTATCAGGAAATGCTTTTTGAATATCTTTCACAAAAAGAGATAGACAGGGAGCAGATTCTGGAAATGGTAAGCGAAAGCAGAAAACAGATTGAGCGTATGGATGTATTTGTAGAAACTATGCGGAAAATGAGTAGTTTGGACGCAAGGGATCTGGTGGCAGGGGAGATTACGTATCAGCAGCTGGAAACAGAGATACAGGCAGAAGTAAATATTCTGGAGAAGAAATCGGGGAAAAGCTGTCATTTAAATGGTGTGGCAACAAAAGAAATATTTACGGGAGATAAGGAAGTAATTTTAGAGGTTACAGATAATCTCCTGTCAAATGCATTTCGATATGCAAGGAAAGAGGTAGAAATCAAAGTGTACCTTACTGCCTCAGAATTAAAAATTAGAGTAAAAGATGACGGAGCAGGATTGCAAGCAGACAAAGAAGAGGTTACGAAGCTGTTTTATCAGCAGAATATAAGAGATAGCTTGAAACATACAGGAATGGGGATGTATATCAGCAGATTGTATTGTGAAAAACATGGCGGACAGTTGCTTTTGGAAAATGAGGAATATGGAGGCGCTGTAATAACAGCGGTATTTCATCGGATTGCGTAAGCAGTCCGATTTTTTTCTTTATAGGAAACTTTCTTTGGTTGTCTTTTTGTTGTGATTTGTGTTATATGCTGGTGCTAACAAAGAGAGGAGGCAAATCTATGATTGCTATTTTTAAAAGAGAGGTTAAGAATTATCTAAAAAGACCTTTATTCTGGATTGGGATTGTGCTTGTTATTTATGGAGTATTTGATGCAACAAGTGAGTATCTGACCACACACTATCTGGCGCAAGGAGAAGAAATCGTCAATGACTATCCTGATGCCATTCACTCAGGAGATGTTTATGAAGGGTATATTCCTGCTAACCCGGAAAAACATCGGGAATTATGGCATGAAAAGCTAAAACAGGTATTGATGGATGAATTTGAAAAGTCAAGTTCAGAAGCACAGGCTGTTATTGTAAAACTTGAAGATATGGATTTGGAGGAAGCCTATACATATCTGGAAAAAGAATATGATTGGTATGGAGCAAGATATCTGTATGAGGATACTACTTACTATAAAGGCTCACCAGAAGAAATGAATGCATATCTGGATGAAAAACTGGAAACAAAGACTTTTTCCTTTTATTATTCCCGGAAATTTGCTGATTTTACTGGTCTGTTTATGGGATTTTTTGCAACGATTCTGTTGTCTGTTTTGTTTTTACAAGATACGCGAAAACATACTTATGAACTGCTTCATACAAAACCAATTTCTGCTGGCAAGTATATACTGGGAAAAGTAAGTGCAGGATTTGCAGTTTGCCTGCTGGTTCTTGCAATTTTGAATGTACTGTTTTGGCTTCTGTGTTTCATTTATACAAAAGACAGTGGGTTTGAAGTAAGATTGTGGGATTTTCTGGTTTCTACTGCACTTTATATAGTACCAAACATGTTGATGATTGTAAGTGTGTATACCTTGATTTCACTTTTATTTAAAAATCCACTTCCAGGAGTGCCACTTTTGATTCTTTATATGGTGTATTCCAATATGGGAGGAAGAAATGCAGAAGGAGTTTATGGGTATTGGGGCAGACCTTTGGCAATTATGGTACGATTTCCAGGACAGTTTTTTGATACAACTGTGCCACCCATGGCACTTGTAAATCAAAGCTTTCTAATCCTTGCATCTGTGGCAATTATTCTGATTTCTATTCAGATTTGGAGAAGGAGGCGGATATAAATGAACAGAGAAATGAAGATTATGCTGCCATTTTATAAGGTTGCTTATGCGGTTTCTTTTGTTGTGATTTTAAGTCTGATTCGTGGTGTCACTTATACCCACGAAGTAGGGCTTGCAATAGAAGCACCTTTTGCAATATTGACCGCTGTTTTTTGTGCAGATACCTATGTGCAGGAAATCAGGAGTAAGCGTTTTGAAGTTCATAGACTCTATCCCTTAAAAAAGAGATTTTTTTCTATGACAAAGCGGCTGGTAATACAGGAACTGTTTTTATTGCTGCTTGCAGTGGCAGGATATGGGATGTTTTTTATTTTTCAAAAACCAATGACACACCTAGGAACAAAAAGTGAATGGACACAGTTTACAGTTTACTTTTTTGCAATTGCTGTCACAATATTCTTTTGGGGCGTATTAGCCAATACTCTGTCCATGATTTTTCGTAATATGTGGATGGGAATTGGAGGATGTCTTTTCATATGGATTGCAACAAATTCCACAGGTGGAGATAAGCTTTTGGGAGCATGGAATTTGTTTTCCTATTCCTTTAGAAACATCGAAAATGTCGCCGATTTTACGTGGATGTATGGAAAAGTCTCATGCCTTGGTATTGGACTAATTTTATTGGCAGCATTGCCGGAAATTATAAGAAAGAGAGGATAAATGTATGAGTGTTCGTATTGAGGATTTAACGGTAAAGTTTAGGAATGGTGTAACAGCCATCAATCATGCGGATTTAGAAATTCCCAGGGGAATCTTTGGGTTACTGGGGGAAAATGGAGCGGGTAAGACCACTCTTATGAGGGTATTGACTACGATATTAAAACCTACAAGTGGAACGGTCACCTTGGATGGGATTTTATACAGCGAAGGAAATTATGAGAAAATCCAAAGAAAAATAGGATATCTTCCACAGGAAATTGAGCTTTATCCTAATTTAACGGTTCAAGAATGTTTGGAATATATGGGCGATTTAGCAGGAGTTCCGAAGGTGGAATGCAAGAGGCGGATTCAATATTATCTGGAAAAGACTAGCCTTACAGACCACAGGAAAAAGAAAATGAAACAATTATCCGGTGGTATGAAAAGAAGAGTAGGTTTGATTCAAGCACTTTTAAATGAACCGGAATTTCTGATTGTGGATGAACCGACTACAGGATTAGATCCGGAGGAACGTATTCGTATTCGCAATCTGCTGGTAGATTTTTCTGAAAACAGAACGGTTTTGTTTTCCACTCATGTGGTAGAGGATTTAGCGGCTACGTGTAACCAACTTGCCATTATGCATAAAGGTGATTTTTTATATGCTGGTTCTATGAAGAATTTGGCAGAGGAAGCACAGGGGAAAATTTGGATTTGTAAAGTGCCTGATGAGGAAAAGGCAAGAGAAGTAGAAGGAAAATATCGTATCACATCAAAACAATACATAGAAGACGGATTGCAGTTAAGAATTATTTCGGAAACACCTCCAGAAATGGAATGTATGTCTGTTCCGGCAACATTGGAGGATGCGTATATTTATGTGACCAATCAAAAAATGAAAAAGAAGTAGAGGTGGGATTTTTTTGTTTTCTGATATAATGAAAAGAAAGTTCGGTATGAAATATATGGACGAGGTGATGAAATGGAAAAACGAAAAAAGAAACTTCCCATAGGAATTGAAAATTTTAAGGAACTACAGAAAGAAGATTTTTACTATGTAGATAAAACAAATCTTATTAAAGAACTTCTTGCAGGATGGGCAAAGGTGAATCTTTTTACGCGCCCCAGGCGTTTCGGAAAGTCTTTAAATATGAGTATGTTGAAAAGCTTTTTTGAGATTGGAACAGACAAAGAGCTTTTTAAAACGTTAAATATCGCAAAAGAATCAGCTCTTTGTGAGATGTATATGGGCAAATTTCCTGTAATATCCATTTCGCTGAAAGGTATGAATGCAGATTCCTATGAGAAAGCACTGGAAATGGCGGTTCAGAATGTACGTGGGGAAGCGAGGCGGTTTCAATATCTACTAGACAGTGACCGACTTACTTCTTACGATAAGGAAGCATTTGTGGAGTTGTTGCAGAAGAACATGACAGAAGGGACTTTATGCACCAGTTTGAAAATTCTGCCCGAATTACTGGAAAAGCATCATAGCTGTAAGGTAATTCTGCTTATTGATGAATAGATGTGCCTCTGGCAAAAGCTTTTGAGCGTGGTTATTATGATAAGATGGTGTTGTTTATTAGGAATATGCTGGAACATACATTGAAAACAAACGATAGTTTGAAGTTTTCCGTTTTGACAGGTTGTATGCGTATTTCTAAAGAAAGTATTTTTACAGGGTTAAATAATTTGAAAGTTTTGTCTATTGTAGAAGTACAGTTTGATGAGGCATTTGGATTTACAAACAATGAAGTACGGGAAATGTTGGAATACTATGGTTTTTCGCAGCATTATGAAGAAGTAAAGGAATGGTATGATGGTTACCAGTTTGGAAGTGTAGAAGTATATTGTCCATGGGATGTTATTAATTATTGTGATGCATTGCAGACAGATAAGAATTCTCAACCTCGGAATTATTGGTCTAATACCAGCAGCAATGAGGCGGTCAGACGCCTTATCCGAGAATCTGATAAAGCGTCTGTGAGACGGGAGATTGAGCGTCTGATAGCAGGGGAAACAATTACGAAAGAAATCCATCAGGAGTTGACATACAAAGATATGTATGATTCCATTGATAATTTATGGAGTGTTCTGTTTACAACAGGATACCTTACGCAAAGAGGAAAATCGAAGAAAAACTGTTTTCAGCTTACAATTCCTAATTTGGAGATTCGCAATATTTTTACAACACAAATTATGGACTTTTTTAAAGAGAATGTATCAAAAAATGGAGATGCTTTAAGAACATTTTGTGAAGCTTTGAAAAATGGAAATGCAGGAGATGTAGAAAAACAGCTTTCTGAATATCTGAGGAGGACAATCAGCATTCGTGATACTTTTGTAAAAAAGCAGATGAAGGAAAATTTTTATCATGGTATTTTGTTGGGAATTCTGGGGTTTGAAGATACTTGGAGTGTTTCTTCTAATCGGGAAGCGGGGGATGGATATAGTGATATTTTGGTGGAAACAGATGATGGAGAAACTGGCATCTTATTGGAATTAAAATATGCAGAAGATGGAAATCTGGATGCTGCATGTGAAAAAGCATTGAGACAAATGGAACAGAAAAAATATGAAGAAGTGCTGTTAGATGAGGGTGTGATTCACATTCTGAAATATGGAATTTCGTTTTATAAAAAACGTTGTTGTGTAAAGTTGATTGGTGTGTGCTAAGAAAATTAAAGAACATCTCCGTTGGTATTTAGAAAAAACCTCGTTATGGCATTTCATCTGTTTGGAAAAATGCTATAACGAGGTCTATCATTATTTCAAAAACATCCGCAGCAATTTTTCATGGACTGCGCGATAAGGTTGGTAGCGCATAGGCAAATCCACCCAGGTTTTCTTATCTACAATACTTTTATAATGAGAGAAGGTCCGGAAGCCATCTTTGCCATGATAGGAACCCATACCGCTTTCTCCAAAGCCGCCAAATCCCATTTCACTGGTAGCCAGATGAATAATCGTATCATTGATGCATCCACCTCCAAAACTACACCGAGAAGTCACTTTTCTTGCTATCTGCCTATCTGAGGTAAAAAGGTACAAGGCAAGGGGATGAGCCATGGAGTTTATTTTTGCAATGGCGCTGTCAAGGGAATCATAGGTCAGGACCGGAAGTATAGGCCCAAAGATTTCTTCCTGCATAACCGGCTCCTCAAATGTTATCTGATTCATAAGGGTTGGTTCAATTTTCAGTAAGTCTTTATTCGACTTTCCTCCATGAACCACTTTTTCTGGCTGAATGAGTCCTAAAATTCGGGAAAAATGTTTCTCGTTGATAATCTTTCCATAGGATTCATTAGAGAGTGGGTGGTCTGTAAATTGGAGAAGAATTTGTTTTTTTAGTTCTGCTACAAGGGCATCTCGAATAGAAGCATCACAGTAAATGTAATCAGGAGCTACACAAGTTTGGCCGCAATTTAAAAATTTACCGAAGACAATCCGTTTGGCTGCCAGTTTCAAATTGGCAGATTTTTCTACAATACAGGGACTTTTCCCACCTAATTCCAAGGTGACAGGTGTAAGGTGGCGGGAAGCACTTTTCATAACCTCGCGTCCTATATTCTGGCTTCCGGTAAAGAAAATATAATCAAAATGTTGTTCCAGAAGGCAGGTGTTTTCTGCACGCCCTCCCGTTACCAGAGCAACGTATTCTTCCTGGAAGCTTTCCTGAATGAGCTCCTCCATAATTTTACTGGTATTCGGGGAATAGGCGCTTGGTTTGAGAATGACTGTATTTCCGGCAGCAATGGCATCTACCAGAGGGTCTATGGTAAGAAGAAACGGATAATTCCAAGGGCTCATAACCAGAACCACACCATAAGGGGATGGTTTCTTGTAGCTTCGGGAGTGAAACTGAGCCAGAGGTGTGTGGACTGTTTTTTCTTTTGCATAGGAGTGGATATGCTTCAGCATATAGTCAATTTCACTGAGCACCAGACCCACTTCACACATATAGCCTTCAAATCGGCTTTTTCCTAAATCTTGTTTTAAAGCATGAATAATGGCAGCTTCTTGTTTTTGTATGCATATTTTCAGTTTTTTTAATGCTCGGATTCTATAGTTGATATCCAGAGTTACACCTGAATAAAAAAAGTGTCGTTGTTTTTTTACAAGCATTTGAATTTCGTGTTCCGTCATAGTTTCTGCACCTCACTTTTTCATTTTTTCCCCAATCAACAATATTTATAAAAATTATAAGTATGCCCGAAGGAATTTGTCAAGTTTCTTTTAAAAGGATTAAGAAGGCTTTCGCAAAGGTAGTCAGGGCATTTTACTTGTGGTAGAATAAAGTATCAGATGATACAGAGCGGACAGAAAAGGAGGTATTTATGAAAAAAGGTAAAAAAATTTATGTGATGGGTCTTTTGGTACTTTTGACATTGGGATTGTGCACCTGCGGGCAGAAAGAAGAAACAGCGAAGGATGTTGCTACAAATGAAGTTGGCTATGCCAGTGCAGCTGCCTTTGAACAGGAGCAGGGGACATCAGAAGATGTTGCAGACACAGGGGAAGGGATGAAGGAGAATGAAGGCGAGGTAAAAGCCCCAAATACCAGTCAGAAGTTAATACGGTATCTGGATTATACCATTGAAACAAAAGAGTTTGATACCTTTGTTCAGGAGTTGGGAGAATTGGTCAGCACTGCAAAAGGGTATGTGGAACAGTCCGAAGTTTCCCAAGATGAAGCTCAAAGCTATGCACAGGGAAAACGGTATGCTTCTTACACTTTGCGGATTCCAGCAGATGGGCTTGAAGCTTTTAAACAGGAGTTTCAGGAAAAGGGGACAATTACAAGGCAATCAGAGCGTGTGGAGGATGTGACTTTGAATTATGTAGATGTAGAAAGCCACATTACAGCCTTAAAGACAGAACAGGATAGCCTCTTAAAAATGCTGGAGCAGGCAGATACCATAGAAACGATTCTGGCAATCCAGAATCAGCTCACCCAGGTGCGGTATCAACTAGAGAGCTACGAATCTCAGAAGAGAACGTATGACAATGATATAAATTACAGCACCGTCTATGTATATGTTCAGGAGGTAGAACGGGAGAGCCAGAACACAGACACCTATGGAGGAGAACTTTTGGAGAAACTGTCTGGAAATTTCCATGGAATTTTAACAGGACTTCGCTCCTTTTCCCTGTGGTTTCTTGGGGCAATGCCTTATTGGATTCTGCTGGGACTGCTTTTCTTGATTTTCTGTGTGGTATATAAAAAAGCAACGAAGAAAAAACGAAAAGCACATGACAAAGAGCCGGAAGAAACATCGGAAGAGAAACAAGAGGAATAAAAAGTATGAATCAGGCATTTTTAAATCAGATGACAGAGTTTATTTTTGTAGAACATAAGCTGCAAAAGGCAGACATTATTTTTATACCGGGAAGCGGTCATCCACAGCTTGCAGAGGAAGCAGCACACTTATATAAGCAGGGGCTTGCTCCATGGATTTTGCCTTCTGGTCGGTACAGCGTTACCAAGGGGAAATTTATGGGTGTGCAGGAAAAACAGGAATGCTATCCTGGAGCTTTTGAAACCGAATGGGAGTTTCTGGAACAGGTGCTAATACAAAATAAAGTTCCTCAAGAGGTGATTTTGAAAGAGAATCAGGCCACCTACACCTATGAAAATGCCATTTACTCCAGAAAGGTGACAGATCAGATGGGATTGGAAGTAAAACAGGCAATTCTTTGTTGCAAGCCTTACCATGCCAGAAGATGTCTTTTGTATTATCAACTTTTATATCCCGATACAGAATTTTTGGTGCATCCCATTAAAGATAGTTCTGTTCGCAGAGACAACTGGTTTCTCACAGAACAGGGAACCAATCTGGTTTTTGGGGAGATAGAGCGGATTGGAACCCAGTTTCATGAGATTATGCGAGAAATGAGAGAATCCTCTGCAAGTACAGAGGCATAATTCAACAATAGTTTTCGATATACCGAAAATCATTGTTGAAAATAGAAAAAGATTACGGTATACTTGGATAAAAGCTGCATATACTTATACAAAGGAGGTATATCGTAATGATTAAAAGAGAAGAGTATCTGAAAAAAATACGTCCGTTTATGAGTAAAGAAATCGTTAAGGTTCTGACAGGGATAAGACGATGTGGGAAATCGGTTATGTTGGAACTGATTAAAGAAGATCTGGTTTTGCAGGGAATAAAGAAAGAAAATTTTTTTACAGTAAATTTTGAAACAGGTGCGGTTTCTTATGTGAAATCCCTGGAAGAAACCTATGAGGTTGTAAAAGAGTTTGCTGCAAAAAGAAAAGAAAAAATCTATTTATTTTTTGATGAAATTCAGGAACTTCCACATTGGGAAAATTTAATCAATTCTATTATGATAGATTTTGATGCTGATATTTATATTACAGGTTCCAATGCAAAAATGCTTTCAGGGGAATTGGCAACGTATCTGGGTGGGCGATATGTAGAGTTTAAAATCTATCCGTTTTCTTTTGCAGAAGTGTTACAGATGTTACCGAGCAAACCAGAAGCAGAGGTTTTTCAGATCTATTTAACGAGAGGAGGTATGCCATTTCTGTATCAATTTCCTTTTGATGAAATGAGTAGTAAGCAATATTTGTGTGATATCTATGATTCCATTGTATTGAAAGATATTGTACAGAGGAATAAGATTCGTGATACGGAACAATTTAAGAGAGTTCTTCTATATTTTATTGCAGAAATTGGACATACGTTTTCAGCGGACAATATGATGAAATATATGAAAAGCGAGAAGAGGACGGTTTCTTCAGAGACACTTTATAATTATATTGATTATTGTAAAACTGCATGCTTGATTCATATGGCTTCAAGAGAAGATATAATAGGAAAAAAATTGCTTAAATTTCAAGAAAAATCCTATCTTACAGATCATGGAATCCGCGAGGCAATCTATGGAAATAACATGCGTGACATTCAGCAGATTTTGGAGAATATTGTATATATGGAATTGCTCCGAAGAGGATATGATGTCTATATTGGGAAGGTAGGGCCAAAAGAAGTAGATTTTGTGGCACGATCAGGGGCAGATAAATGTTATGTACAAGTAACCTACTTATTAGCAAGCGAGGAAACTGTGGAGAGAGAATTTTCTGTTTTGGAACAAATTCCAGATAACTATCCTAAATATGTTGTATCCATGGATGAGATAAACAGAGGGCGTAACGGAATCAAACATATCAATATTAGAAAATTTTTATTGATGGATCATTATATGTAAAGTATATAAGATAAAAAACAGGCGGCATACATCTTTCAAGAAGGTGTATACCGCTGTTTTTGTCAGTGTCTGTGTGCAGCAATACTCTGTAAAATGCGTTGTCTGGCTTTAAAAGCCTGTTCTTTTGGCAGGTTTTCCATACCCTTTAGAGGATAAGGCATCCCAATCTGCTGATATTTTTGTTCTCCCATATTGTGATAAGGAAGAACTTCCAGGCCTTTTATATTTTTATGGGCAGCAATGAGTTTTCCCAAATCATCCAGCTCCTGGGGGCTGTCAGTGATGCCTGCCACAATCACATGGCGAATGATTACAGAAACCTTTTGCTTTTCTGTAAATGCAAGAAAATCCAAGACAGGACTCTGGCTATGTCCTGTCAGTTGTTTATGTCCTTCTGGATGGCTATGCTTCAGATCCAGGAGAATCAAATCCGTAGAATCAAGAAGGCGGGCATACGCATCCTTTTGCTTCGGACGAAACAAAATTCCTGAGGTGTCCAGACAAGTGTGAATACCTTTTGCTTTAGCTGTCTCAAAAAGTTCCGTGAGAAAAGGAAGCTGTAACAAAGGTTCTCCACCTGTAACCGTAATTCCGCCATTTACGTAGTAAGTTTTATTTTTTTCGTAGAGCTTCAGAATTTCGGAAACGGTCATGGGGTGGCCGCCTTTGGGACTCCAGGTGTCCGGATTGTGGCAGTATAGGCAGCGCATAGGACAGCCCTGGAGAAAAATTACCAGGCGGATTCCAGGACCATCTACAGTGCCAAAGGTTTCAATGGAATGCACATAGCCAGTGTTCTTAGATTCCACTGTGGAAAGTTCTGGAGATGACTTCATCCTGTTGTTCCTTTGTGAGTTTGTGGAAGTTTACTGCATATCCGGACACACGCACAGTAAGCTGAGGGTATTTTTCTGGATGTTTCTGAGCATCCAGAAGAGTTTCTTTTGTAAATACATTTACATTTAAGTGGTGTCCGCCTTTTTCGGCATAGCCATCTAATAATCCAACTAAGTTGTCAATTTGAGCGTCACTGATATTCATAGTAGTATTCTCCTTTTTTTAGTTTTTTGCTTCAAATTCCAGGTTCGGTTCACAGCAGGCACAATCCGGTTCAAGCTCAAAGGTGATATCATTGAAGAAGATAGCATCTTCTTTTCCAAGAGCTCCAGGAATGATGGAGAAGGTATTGGAAATTCCATCCTGTGCGTCCAGAAACGGCAGTTTGGACACAGAGTTCAAAGATGCAACAGCGCCTTTGCTGTCTCTGTGATGCATGGGATTGGCGCCTGGGGCAAAGGCTTCTCCAGCCTTCCTTCCGTCTGGTGTGGAGCCAGTGGCTTTTCCATAGACCACGTTAGAAGTAATGGTCAGGATGGAAGTAGTAGGAATGCCACCCCTGTAGGTGTGGTTTGCTTTAATATACTGCATAAATTCATGGACAATGTTATAGGCAATGTTATCTACTCGGTCATCATCATTTCCGTATTTTGGAAAATCACCCTGGGTTTCATAATCCACAACAATGCCATTTTCATCTCGTATGGTTTTTACTTTGGCATATTTAATGGCAGACAGGGAATCAGCCACCACAGAAAGACCGGCGATGCCTGTAGCAAACCAACGGGTGACTTTCTGGTCATGAAGAGCCATCTGCATTCGTTCATAACTGTATTTATCATGCATATAGTGTATGACATTTAAAGTATTTACATACACCTGTGCCAGCCATTTCATCATATCTCGGAAACGTTCCATGACCTCCTCATATTCCAGATATTCGGAAGTGATGGGACGAAATTTAGGGCCAACCTGTTTTTTGGAAACTTCATCCACACCGCCGTTAATAGCATACAGAAGGCACTTGGCAAGATTCGCTCTGGCTCCGAAAAACTGCATTTCTTTTCCAACTCGCATGGAAGATACGCAGCAGGCAATGGCATAATCGTCTCCATGGGTCACACGCATTAAGTCATCATTTTCATACTGAATAGAAGAGGAGGCAATGGAGGTTTTTGCACAGTAACGCTTGAAATTTCTGGGTAGTTTGGTGGACCATAATACCGTCAGGTTTGGTTCGGGAGCAGTTCCAAGATTAGACAAGGTGTGCAGGTAGCGGTAGGACATTTTTGTTACCATGTGACGTCCATCAATGCCCATTCCCGCAATTGCTTCGGTTACCCAGGTGGGGTCGCCGGAAAACAGGGCATTATATTCTGGTGTCCTTGCAAATTTTACGAGACGTAGTTTCATAATGAAATGGTCTACAAATTCTTGAATTTGTTCTTCTGTAAAGGTTCCTTCCCGCAAATCTCTTTCAGCGTAAATATCTAAGAAAGTAGAAGTACGGCCAAGAGACATGGCTGCTCCATTTTGTTCTTTAATAGCTGCCAGATAGCCGAAATATAGCCACTGAATGGCTTCTTGAGTATTTTTGGCAGGGCGGGAGATATCAAAGCCATAAATCTGCCCCAGTTCTTTTAAATCTTTTAATGCGCGAATCTGTTCAGAAAGCTCTTCCCGTTCTCTGGTAACGTCAGAGTACATAATGGTTCTGGTAGAATCCTTTTGCTGCTGTTTGTCCTCTATTAAGCGATCCACACCATACAGGGCCACCCTGCGGTAATCTCCAATAATACGCCCTCTGCCATAAGCATCTGGAAGTCCAGTAATAATGTGACTAGAGCGGCATGCCCGCATTTCTGGTGTGTAAGCATCAAAAACTCCATCATTGTGGGTTTTTCTATGCTTTGTAAAAAACTCTACAATTTGAGGGTCAACCTCATATCCGTTATCTTGGCAGGCTTTCATAGCCATACGGATTCCGCCATAGGGCTGAAGAGCACGTTTAAAAGGCTTATCCGTCTGAAAACCTACAATGGTTTCTTTTTCTTTATCTAGGTATCCAGGGCCATGGGAAGTAATCGTGGAAATGATTTTAGTATCCATATCCAGTACACCGCCTTTGGCACGTTCCTGCTGGGTAAGAGCAAGGACCTGCTCCCATAAATCTTTTGTATTCTGTGTGGGGCCTGCAAGAAATGTTTCATCTTGGTCATAGGGAGTATAGTTCTTCTGAATAAAGTCTCTGACATCGATTTCCTTTTCCCAGATCCCTCCCAAAAAGGAGTTCCATTCTGTCATCATAATGTGTTCATCCTCCTATATATAGTGGTTAGTTAAATATAACTTTTCGGTTATAGTGGGATTTTATTATACTGGATAGAAATTGTCAAGGAGGTATTTTGTTTAAAATCTGGAACAAAAGTGATCGAAAAATTTATATCCGTGTGTTAGTATATTTCTATACAAAGTGATGACTTAGAATTGACTGAGCTGCAAGCATGAGACGAAACTTAGTTATTATTTGATATCCTGCTGCAGAAATATTTTGGATAGAAGGATAGAAAATATGAGAGAAACAGGAATTAAACCAATAGTAATAGAGGAAATATGTGATATTGCCAGAAAATATAATGTGCAAAAAGTGATATAGACTTGGCAGTGCAAGGCGGTGATTTTATTCGTTTTATGCTGGATGTAAATGAGGAAACGAGCACCCTTTTGAAGTTTGATATTGTTAATTTAGATGAAGAAATACAAAATGAATTAAGAGAATCCATTAAAAAAGAAGGGAAGATAGTATATGAAGAAATTTGAACATAGGAGGACGATAAACCCAAAAGCTTCTTGAAAGCTACGCTCATAAAAACGACTATTTCCCTATCCGGTACTTTAGAGATGACGGAGTAAGCGGAACAACTTTCGAGTGTGAGGGTTTCCAAGCCATGTTTGCGGAGGGGGAAGCCGGAAATGTGAGTGCAGTTATTGTAAGGAGGGTTGATTACATGAGTTTTCCGTACTTCTACGGCAGAGACGTCGAGCAGTACTTATTTTACTGCATATCGAAGCCGGAGTTAGACAGCGAGAAAGGTATCGGATTGATTGAGTGCGTCCGGCAGATACGGGAAGAAACGGAGGTACGACGTTTCATTCATGCTGTTGTGGAGAATTTCAAGATAAAGGAATAAGACGGTAATGTAGACAAGGGTAGTCAGAAAAAAGAGGATTGTCCTGTTGAATAGGGATAGAAAACACAGGCGCAATATGGTAGAATTAGAACAACAAATTAGAAGTTGCAAAGGAGACAAACTATGGGTGAAAATTATTTGGATATGGCTACTGTTATAGTGATATTTTTTGCGCTCGGCATCTTATTATCAAGACTGGGAGGTGTTGGAGGAATTGTTGTAAGAATTAAAAGAATGGTTTGCAAGCTAATGGGACATAGAGACTGAGAGAAGCGATATAAACCGGAATTTATCAGAAAATGAGGAATAGTTGAAATGGAGGCGCTATAATAACATGAAGATTGAAGGGAACCAGAAAGAACTGGATGCAATGGTAGAATTTCATAAGGGAAACCGTGTCGAGGGGCTGAGACTGCAAGAAGAATTTGCAGCGGAATTTCGTAAGGAGTATAAAGACAAAGATCACTGTCCTTGCCTGAAAGCCTGTCGTTATCACGGAAACTGTAAGGAATGTGTAGCAATCCACAGAGCGCATCAGGAACATGTTCCTAATTGTATGCGACCATTGATTAATAAAAAATTGAAATTGATGTCAGAATTAACAGAGCATACCTTGGCAAATGAAATAGAAGCTCCACATGAGATTTTAAGAAAATAGGCAAGTCAAATTCAAGTTTACAGAACTGAATCAAAAGAGCTCGAAGGAGCTCTTTTTCCTTTTTTATAATAGTATCATTATGGTATAATAGAGACATTAAAATCGGAATTTGTAGAATAGAGGAATTATGATGTTTGATAAGCACAAAAGGGAATCCTTGCTATTGCGGGACTTATTAAAGAAATTGATAATTATTGTGATAGGTTCCATTGTTGCAGCCTATGGCATTACACTTGCACTGTATGCAGGATTTGGTGGCGCCACGCTCGCAGTGCTATGGCAGGGTATCGCTGAAACGTTTCACTTGAGCATCGGTATGGCATCTTTTGTTGTAGCAGTGGGGATGATTTTGTTTGCATTAATTTACGATAAAAGTCAAATCCATATTGGGACGGTGCTATATCAAATTGTATACAGCACCTGTGTAGATGTATTTGCCACCTGCCATGTCTACAGTACATATCGATGGTTCAACTTCTTTATCATGTTGCTGGGTGTTATTTTGTTTGCTGTCGGGACCGGACTATATGCGTCTGCCTCACTTGGTCGTGGCTCTTATGAAGCAGTTACTTTTGCCTTGGCAGAAAAGAACAACTGGCAAGTTAAAATTGTTCGAATAGCATTAGATATTCTGGTTGTGATAATAGGTGTTTTGCTTGGCGGGAAGTTTGGCATATGCACAATCATTACAGTTATCATTTCAGGCCCGATTATCCAATTTGTTAATGCGAAAGCAAAACGAATTTTAAAGATATAATAGCAAAGAAACCTACAACTTCAAGTTTGATGAATTAAATTAGATGGCAATTGATGGAGTAACAAGTTGTATGAAAATTCGAGAAGTTAACAAAAATAAAAAGCAGTTTATATCATTATTGTTATTAGCTGATGAACAGGAGAGCATGGTTGATCGTTATCTTGAAAAAGGAACTATGTATGTGCTTGAAGATAATGATGTAAAAGCTGAATGTGTTGTCACCGATGAAGGTAACGGAATACTTGAAATCAAGAATATCGCAGTCGATGTTGTTATGCTTTTGTGTATGTATCAATTGAAGTGATAAACTTTATCAATAAGTCCGGGAGAACGCATAATAAGGGCGTTTGAGGGCATGAATTAGCAAGAACTGTATGAGATTAGGCTTGAATAACAGTATTTTCGGGAAATATAATGTTTCTTGTAAGTAAACTTTAATTAGATTTTTTGTAAATATACAGGAGGAAAACATTATGTCATTTAATTGGAAGGCTTCAGGTTTATTCGCAGCAGGTGTTGCTTTTGGTACAGCAGGTATCAAGATTTTATCAAGCAAGGATGCTAAGCGTGCTTATACACAGTGTACAGCAGCAGCGCTTCGTGCTAAGGATTGTGTTATGAAGACTGTTAATACTGTTCAGGAGAATGCAGAGGATATTCTTGCTGAGGCTAAGAGCATCAACGAGGAGCGCGAGGCTAAGGCTGAGGCTGCTAAGGTTTCGGATGCATCTGAGGATGTATGCGAGTGTGCTGAGGCTGATGAGCAGGAAGCAGAGCAGGCTGAGGTTACAGCAGAGACTGCTGAGGCATAGAAGATAAGAGGCGGTCATATGAAATTTACGATTAAGCATGAGTCAAGAGGCCGTATGCGTGTTCATATGGAGCAGTACCGCATGACATATGAGCAGGCAGACACTCTGCTTTATGTGATTCACAATCACAGGAATGTTACCTTTGTAAAGGTTTATGACAGGACTGCTGATGCTGTGATTGAGTATGTAGGAGACAGAGAGCAGATTATAGAGCTGCTTCGCCACTTTCATTATGAGAGCGCCAATGTGCCACAGACTGTTATCAAGACGTCAGGAAGAGAACTTAATAATTCATATCAGGAAAAACTTATCGGAAGTGTTGTCTGGCATTACAGTAAAAAGCTCCTGCTGCCTTTGCCAATCAGGATAGCGCTTACTATTGGACGATCTGTAAAGTATATTGGAATTGGGCTTAAGTGTCTGCTGCAGAGAAAAATTGAGGTGCCGGTGCTTGATGCGACTGCCATCACGGTTTCTCTTATTACTAAGGATTTTTCTACCGCAAGCTCTATTATGTTTCTGCTTGGAATAGGTGAGCTCTTGGAGGAATGGACGCACAAGAAGTCTGTTGATGATTTAGCCAGAAGCATGTCACTTAATGTGAGCAAGGTATGGCTCAAGACACCTGAGAATCAGGAGATACTCGTTGAGTCTTCAAAGATTGAAAAGGGCGACAAGGTTGTTGTCCACATGGGAAATGTCATACCGTTCGACGGAGAGGTCTTAGATGGCGATGCGATGGTCAATCAGGCTTCCCTGACAGGTGAGTCGGTTCCGGTTCAAAGAACTGTCGGCAATACTGTGTTTGCAGGCACTGTTGTCGAGGAGGGCGAGATTGCTATCAGGGTCAAGGAGGTTGAAGGAAACAACCGTTTTGACCAGATTGTTACTATGATAGAGGAGTCAGAAAAGCTTAAATCCGAGCTGGAGGGAAAGGCTGAGCACTATGCTGACAAGCTTGTGCCGTGGACGCTTGGAGCTACAGGGCTTACATATCTTCTGACAAGAAATGTGACAAAGGCTATGTCAATTCTCATGGTGGATTTCTGCTGTGCACTCAAGCTTGCTATGCCAATCTCTGTGCTTTCTGCTATCAGAGAGGCAAGCCTTTATAATGTAACAGTAAAGGGAGGAAAGTTCCTTGAGGCTGTTGCAGAGGCTGATACCATCGTCTTTGACAAGACCGGTACACTCACAAAGGCACATCCGACTGTGGTTGATGTGGTGAACTTCAATGATGAGTATTCATCTGATGACATGCTTCGTGTAGCAGCCTGTCTGGAGGAGCATTTCCCTCATTCCATGGCAAAGGCAGTGGTAGACGCTGCTTCTAAGAAGGGGCTTTCCCACGAGGAAATGCATACAAAGGTGGAATATATTGTGGCTCATGGAATTGCAACCTCAATCAATGGCAAGCGTACTGTTATCGGAAGCTATCATTTCGTCTTTGAGGATGAAAAATGTGTTGTTCCTGCAGGAAAGGAGCAACTGTTTGAGTCGCTTCCGCTGTATTATTCTCACCTGTATCTTGCTGTTGAGGGTATGCTTTCGGCAGTTATCTGTATTGAGGATCCTCTGCGTGATGAGGCAGCGGCGGTTGTTACTTCATTAAAGAAGGCCGGTATATCAAAGGTTGTCATGATGACAGGAGACAGTGAGCGTACAGCTTCTGTCATTGCAAAAAAAGTGGGTGTAGATGAATATTACGCCGAGGTTTTACCTGAGGACAAGGCTGCCTTTGTGGAGAGAGAAAAGGCTAAGGGCAGAAAGGTCATTATGATTGGTGACGGCATAAATGATTCACCGGCTCTTTCAGCGGCAAATGTCGGTATTGCAATCAGTGACGGCGCTGAAATTGCACGCGAGATTGCTGATATTACGGTGGGCTCTGACGATCTCTACCAGATTGTAACTCTTAAATATATAAGTAATGCTCTTATGAAACGTATAAAGAGCAACTATCGAAAGATTGTTGGTTTTAACTCAGGGCTCATTGCTCTTGGTGTGGCAGGTGTGCTTCCGCCGACTACGACAGCACTTTTGCACAATGGATCGACAATTCTTATAAGTGTGAACAGTATGAAGAATCTGCTTGAGTAGATTTTGGATGTAGTAAGGGGCGCTGCCGCGGGTACCGCGGTGGCACACGCACTATCCCGCGTGCTACGCTTCGTGGGTAAGATACTGTACGAAATTATGCTTGAAGGGTTTCTATGCTTGACGAAACCGTCGAAACGCG
>ENA-ORMO01000708-ORMO01000708.1-human-gut-metagenome-genome-assembly--contig:-NODE-708-length-44178-cov-4.656007_pt1 | contig 44178 bp, 33 predicted proteins | sample MGYA00242106_ERZ509001 | MGnify/ENA primary metagenome ERZ509001 (study PRJEB26280, sample SAMEA2338736) | human gut metagenome | biome: human gut; feature: human-associated habitat; material: faeces...
GAAGTAGAGAATAAAAAGTATTATGCAAATGAAAGAGCAGAATTGTATAAAAACCAGATTATTACCTTTGGAAATACATGGTATTATATGGGGGCAGATGGAAGTGTCCAGAGAGGATATATTAAGGCTGCGAATGGCAGTTTATATTATGGGGATTCAGAGACAGGAATGCTTAGGAAATCAAGCTGGGTAGAAACAGAGGAAAAAAGATATTATGCAAATGAAAGAGCAGAATTGTATAAAAACCAGATTATTACTTTTGGAAACACATGGTATTGTATGGGGCAAGATGGAAGTGTTCAAAAGGGCATCGTAGAAATTAACGAAAAATTGTATAATGTCGATGAAACGAGTGGAAAAGTAATTCGAAAAGCGCAATGGGTAGAAAAGTCTGGAAAACGATATTACACAAATTCGGATGGTGTATTATACCGGAATCAAGTAATTACATTCGGAAGTACTTGGTATTGTATGGGGAAGGACGGAAGTGTACAGAAAGGTATCGTAGAAGTAAATGGAAAACTCTATTATACTGATGAAACAACGGGACAAGTAATTAAAAAGGCACAGTGGATAGAACAAAATGGGAAACGCTATTTTGTGACAGCAGAAGGAAAGTTGTATCAGAATCAGATTATTACCTTTGGAAATACGTGGTACTATATGGGCGCGGATGGAAGTGTTCAAAAGGGGATAGTAAGTAATAAAGGAACTTATTATTTTGCAGATAATGAAAGCGGCATTATTCGTAAGCAAGCAGGTTGGATTGAGTATCATGGGAAAAAATATTATTCCCAGAAAACTGGCGTGTTGTACAAAAATCAGTTTATAAGTTTTAATGAAACTTATTATTATTGTGGCAGTGATGCAGCGATTGTCACAGGCAAGCAGATCGTAGGCGGAATTATTTATAACTTTGACAGCAATGGAATTATGAAAAAAGAAGGTGGCTGGGGAGAATATAATGGAAATAAATATTATAAGAATCCAGCAACAGGCTTTCCGTATAAAAATCAATGGGTAACATTTGGACAGACATGGTACTACGCAAATGCAAATGGGTTTATGGTAAGTGGCTGGCAGACGATCAGAGGATACCGCTATTATTTCTATCCAAGTACAAAGGTAATGGCAAGAAATACTACAATAGATGGTATTCGAATCGGACCTGATGGAAAAGCAAGTACAGCGTATACCTATGCGGCAAATATATTGAATCAAGTAGGATGGAATTTACATGCGGCATATAATTGGTCGGCTAGTCTGCCATATGTAAATTACGCAAATGATCCATCACCCGGAAGTGAGGCGATGGCTCTTTATGGATTTCGTAATGGAGTGGGAGATTGTTATGTAATGGCGGCAACCTTTTATTATATGGCAAAATTACTTGGTTATAATGCACATCAAATAGCTGGTTATGTTCCGCTATTAGGTGGAGGTATGGGGGTTCATTCATGGGTTGAAATAGATATGAATGGTACGACATATGTTTTTGATCCCAATTTTACAAATCAGACGGGAAGAAATGGATACCAGATCTACTATGGAATGTCTGGAACGTGGAGATACTCTAATTATTACAGAATGAACTAAGATTTTTATGATTTATTACAATAATATTAAAGATTTTCTTAATATTAACGTATAAGAAGAGTGCCAGCTTGAAAATCCATTATATATATGCTAATATTATTTGATGGTAGAGTAGAGATTGAAGAGTATTTGGGAGTATTAGTTAATGGTATCGGTATGCATTATTGCAAGAAATGAAGGAAAAGTTATACAATCGTTGTTTGAAAATATGAAGTCGCAGGATTATTCACACAAGGATATGGAGATTGTGCTGATTGATTCAATGTCGACAGATAATACAAAAGCATTAATGCAGCAATTTGCAGACGAAAGCGAAAAGAATGGATTTGCTTGTGTTAATGTTTATGAAAATAAAAAAATGATACAGTCGGCAGGATGGAATGTTGCCATTGAAAAGGCTCAGGGAGATATTATTATCAGAGTTGATGCACATACCATGATTCCGTCAGAGTTTGTACGGAAAAGCGTTGCTTGTATTGAATCCGGTGAATGTGTATGTGGCGGTGCACGACCTAACATAGCTGTTCCAAGAACAAAATGGACAGATGTGTTATTGGCAACAGAATCCTCTATGTTTGGAAGTGGAATTGCAATATATAGAAGAAAAAAAGACAAGAAAAGGTATGTGAATTCCGTTTTTCATGGGGCTTACCGAAAAGAAGTATTTGAAAAAGTAGGTGGATTTAATGAAAAACTGGGTCGAACAGAGGATAATGAGATGCATTATCGGATTCGGGAGGCAGGATACCGGATATGTTATGATCCAGAGATTATTTCTTATCAACATATCCGAAGTACATGGAGAGGAATGATAAAACAAAAATATAGCAATGGATATTGGATTGGACTGACTTTGGGCGTGTGTCCGAAGTGCTTAGCTGTATATCATTTTATTCCATTTTTCTTTGTTTTATCACTGATTGCAGGAGTAATATTGGGAGAGACTGTAAGTTGGATGCCTTTTCTTTTGTTATTTATGGTATATGGGATATTTTGTATGGGAAATACAGTGTTGATGCTTTTACATCACAAAAATAATTTGTATTTCTTACTTAGCCCATTTATCTTTTTGTCATTACATGTGATGTATGGTCTGGGTACAATGGTGGGCATAATCAGAATGCCGATTTGGAGAAAGAAAATATATTATCGATAAGGAAACGTAAAAAAGGACTCTGGCAAGAATTGTTAGGGTCTTTTGTAATATTACTTATTTTTGTTAAAATATTTGTTCTCAAAGGGATTTATATGTTATGATGAAATCTGTAGCATATGTTTTTAAATTGAATAAGAAGAGGTGGAATATGAAGAGAATAAAAGTATTATTAATTGTAACGATGATAAGTTTGACAACGATGATAATGTATGGTTGTGGTAAGGAAGAAGCAGAGTATACTAGTGAGGAACAGGAGAAAGAGGAATTAGAAGTTGAGAAAGATGATTTTCCTGATGCTGAAGTAGATGATGAGAATAGTGTTGCTTCTACAGTTACTAAAATGAAGATATATTATGCGGATTCTGAAACTGGAGAAATTGTTTGTAATGAGGTCGAGAGTGATCAGGTTACGCCAGAAGTTATCTGGAAACAGTTGCAAGAGCAAGACGTGATAAGTAAAGAATGTGGATTAAATCAGTATAGCTTTCATGAAACAGAAAAGAAAATGGACATTGATGTGAATACGGCTTTCGGAACTTATATACGCAACATGGGAACTACAGGGGAGGATATTGTTATTACATGCATTACACGTACTTATTTGGAGACTTATGGTTTTGAAAAAATAAAGATTACAGAAGACGGAAAAGTATTGGAAACAGGACATGCAGTATTGGATGGATATATAGGCAATGAATAAAAAAAGGAGTAAAATAGAAAGATGAAACAGAGGAAAAGAAAATTTTTGACAAGAGTAACAGCATTTGTGTTGGCAATGGTATTAATATGTCCAACAATGTCAGTGTTAGCAGCAGATGTTAGTGCTGGTGTGGTAATGGATGAGAGAGAAGAGAGTGAGGATCAGGCGATACCAGATAATACAGAAACAACGGAGGTGGAGAAACAGGAAATATTAGAAGATACATCAGAAGATGGATACGAGGATTTGCAGGAAAATGATTTAACAGAAGAAATAGAAAACATATCTGATACTTTTACAGACGAAAACGAAGGTAAAGTAGAAGAACCTTACGTGACAAAAGAAACTGAGGATGAAATAAAACAGCAGATGAACTGGACGTATGTGGAAAGTTCATATCTTGAGACTCCGGGAACACAGCGTATTGTTGTGTCGTGGGGAGAAGAATCAGTCAATGTTGATAGCATGACTTTGAAAGTTCAAGGTTCAAATGGTATTCAAGAAGAATGGGCAATCAGTAATGCAGTTAATAATCTGTATTTATTTGAAAAAGAATTTACAGATGAAAGCCAGAGTGGTACATACGAAGCGACTGAATTAACGGTAAAAGTGGGAACCAGTGAAAAAACATTTACTATGGATGAAATGGGGGCAGAAGTTTTATTTGGGGTAAATGAAGAATATGCTGGGGTTGAAGAATTAAGATCTATAGAAGATGAAATGAATACAGATGATGTGAGTGCATCAGTGGCAATTATTAATGAAGATGGTACGTTGAAGGCTGAAGAAAGTATTGGTGATGCTTTAGCACAGGCTACGGCAGACGTACAAGCATCTATGCCAAGTACAATGTCTATACAAGATGAATCTACAGATACTAGAGCGGGAAATATTGTAGTAGCATTAGATCCGGGACATGATGCTAACGATAGAGGAGCAGCAGGAAATGGATTAAGGGAGGAAGATTTAACTCTTAAAATTGCGAATTATTGTAAAGAAGAATTAGAAGAATATAATGGCGTTACTGTGTATATGACAAGAACAGGTGCAGCGTGTCCCTATAATAAACCGGGAATTTCGTGTATGGCGGATCGTGTGAATGCAGCCTATAAGGCAGGTGCAAAAATATTTGTGAGTTTTCATTTGAATTCTTTTAATGGAAAAGCATATGGTGCTGAGGTGATTGTTCCGAATAAAAACTGGAAACCTAATGTAGGGATTGAAGGAACGGAATTAGGAAACGCTGTTCTCGATGAATTAGTAAAGCTAGGACTTACAAAACGAAAAGTGTATAGTAAAGATTCAACAGTGAATGAGTATTATCCAGATGGCTCTAAGTCTGATTACTTTAGTGTGCAAATTCATTGTAAGGAAAAGGGAATTCCGGGAATTATTGTTGAACATGCATTTATAGATAATGCAAATGATGCAAATAAATATTTAAAAACAGAAGCTGGTCTCAAAAGTTTAGGTGTTGCTGATGCTACTGGGATTGCCAAATATCTTGGATTGACGAAAGGCAAATGGGTTGAAGATAAAAACGGTTGGAAATATCAATTGTCAAATGGGGTATTTGCAAAAAAACAGCTTTTGACTATAGATGGAAAAACTTATTATTTTGATGCTAATGGTTATAGAGTAACCGGATGGCAAGACATAAGTGGAAAGAGATATTATTTTATGCCAGATGGTCACATGCATACGGGCTGGCTGTCGTTCGGAAGTACATATTATTATATGATGCCGGATGGTCATATGCATACGGGTTGGTTGTCTTTTGGAAGTACATATTATTATATGAATCAAGACGGAGTGCGAGTAACTGGTTGGCAGACAATAGACGGAAAAGATTATTATTTTGATTCAAATGGTGTGCGCAAAGACGGTTACCCGATAGAAGGGAAGTCGGAAGTAACAATATCACAAATGATAAAAATGTATAAAAAGCAAAATAAAATGTATCCTTCTCAAGCATTAGCTAAAGGCGGAGCGCCAACTATAGAAGATTTTGTGAATATTGTTTATCAAGAGGCAGGTGTAGAAGGGATTAAAGCAGAGGTTGTATTTTGTCAAAGTATGCTGGAAACTGGATGGCTACAATTTGGTGGAGATGTAAAAGTTGAACAGTTTAATTTCGCAGGATTAGGAGCTACGGGCGGTGGTGTAGCAGGAGCAGATTTTTCATCATATGGAAAAGATGGTGTAAGAATGGGGATTCGGGCACAAGTACAGCATTTGAAATGCTACGCAAATAAAGAAGCGTTAATTAATCCATGTGTTGATCCTAGATGGGGAGAATGGCTGCGTGGTAAGGCACCATATGTTGAATGGCTTGGAATTAAGGAAAATCCTTATGGCACAGGTTGGGCAGCAGGAGCAGATTATGGTAATAATATAGTGAAATTAATTAAATCAACAAAGGCGCTTTAAGTTATTTTTAGTTGATTGGGAGGTTATGTTCAGGTAGTAGAGCTTGAATGTAGCCTCTTTTTCTTGAAATAAATCTAAGAAAAGAGTATGCTATAAATAAAGATTTTCTAAAGGAGGACGGAAATATGAGAAATAAAGGGAAGAGATGTTGGGCAATATTACTCTCGGTTGTGCTTTTGTTAAATGTAAATATTGTAACCTATGCCTCTGAAAAAAACGAACAAGCAAACGAGCTTGGTGAAGGTGAAAGTAATGCTGTGAGTCGGCAAAGACAAGAAGATAATGACATTAATGAAAGCTCTGGATTGAAAGAGAAAAAAGGTTGGAACGAAGAAAAAGGATACAAATATTATTGTGACGAATCTGGAAACAGAGCTGTTGGATTGAAAAAAATAGATGATAAAACATATTTTTTTGATGAACAGGGCTATATGAAGACTGGATGGCAAATCGTAGAAGAACACGGATATTATTTTGACATCGATTCGGGCATTCGCTATGAAAATCAAATTTGTGAAATTGATGGAATAGAATATGAATTTGATTCTGAAGGAAATGCAAACGAGTTAAAGAAAGATGAAAACAAACAAACTGGGAACGATAATATAGAGGAAGAAATAGAAGATATAATAGATGAAACAGAGAAACAAAGTGGTTTAAACGGTAAAGTGGCATTGCCTTCGAAAGAGCAGAAAGTATCTAAAGGATGGGTTGAAGAGGCTGATAATACTTATTATTATGATGCAGATGGACGGAAAGTTGTCGGCATACAGAAAATTGGTAGAGAGATTTATTATTTTGAAGAGAAAAATGGTAGTGGAGCTTTGGTGAAAGCAAGTTGGATAACAGTGAATAATAAGAAATATTATGCAATGCCAGATGGTGGATTAAGAATAGGTTGGTTATCCTTTGGAGATAAATACTATTATTGTGGAGAAGATGGAGCAATCGTATACGGAAAACAAAAGATAGATGGGAAATGGTACTATTTTGATGAAAGAGGAATCCGTCAGACGGGTTGGATAGAAACAGAAGAAGGAAAAAGTTACGGAATGCCAGATGGCAGTTTACGAGAAGGTTGGTTATCCTTTGGATCTACACGATACTATTGCGATGATAATGCCCGAGTTGTGACGGGGATGTATACTGTGAATGGGATTAGATATCATTTTGATAATAATGGAGTACTTCTTTCGGTGAAGCAAGGCTGGCATGAAAGTAACGGGAAAAAATATTATGGAATGCCAGATGGAACATATAGGATAGGCTGGTTATCTTTTGGAAATACATATTATTATTGTGGGAAAGATGGAGCAATCGTATATGGAAAGCAAAAAATAGATGGGAAATGGTACTATTTTGATGAAAAAGGAATCCGTCAGACGGGTTGGATAGAAACTGAAGAAGGAAAATATTACGGAATGCCAGATGGTAGTTTGCGAGAGGGCTGGTTGTCTTTTGGCTCAACGCGTTATTACTGTAATAGTAATGCTGTAGTTGTAACAGGTGGTCCATATATAGTAAATGGAGTGGGATATCATTTTGACGATAATGGAATACTTGTTTTGGCAAAGCAAGGCTGGTATGAAAGTAACGGGAAAAAATATTATGGAATGCCAGATGGTACATATAGGGTAGGTTGGTTATCTTTTGGAAATACTTATTATTATTGTGGAAAAGATGGCGCAGTCGTGTATGGTAAGCAAAAAATAGATGGGAAATGGTATTATTTTGATGAGAAAGGAGTGCGTCAGACAGGCTGGATAGAAACAGAAGACGGGAAATATTATGGAATGCCGGATGGAAGTCTGCGAGAAGGCTGGCTATCCTTTGGGGAAACCTATTATTATTGTGATAATAGTGGAAAACTTGTGAAAGGTAAACAAAAAATAGATAAGAAATGGTATTATTTTGATGAAAAAGGAGTACGTCAGACAGGCTGGATAGAAACAGAAGAGGGAAAAAGCTATGGAATGCCGGATGGAAGTTTACGAGAAGGTTGGCTGTCCTTTGGAAGCACCTATTATTACTGTGACAATACTGGAATGGTAGTAATTGGTGATTATGCTATTGATGGTATTTTGTATACATTTAATAAAAATGGGGTGATGCAAAAGAAGAAAGGATGGGGGGAATATCAGGGTAATAAATACTATTTCAATCCGGAAACAGGATTCCCATATAAAGGATGGGTAACATTTGGAAGTACTCATTATTATGCAGACAATCGCGGAATTATGGTAAAAGGTTGGTATTATATAAGTGGTTATTACTATTACTTTTACCCAGATACTTGCGTTATGGCAAGAAACACAACAATTGATGGTTATAAAATTGGAGCGGACGGTAGAAGAGAGAAAACGGGCTGGTATTATGAGAATGGATATAAATTCTATTATAAAAATGGTGTCAAACAATTAGACTTAGATGGTATTCTGCCACGCCAGTCAAGTTATTGGATTAAAGTTAACCGAACAACATGTTCTGTAACTGTATATGCTAAAGATGGAGCAAATGGATACATTATACCGGTAAAAAGATTTGCGTGTTCGGTGGGGTTGCCGTCAACACCTACACCAACCGGAACATTTTATACTCCGGCAAAATATAGATGGCATACACTTATGGGACCTTCTTACGGGCAATATTGTACTAGAATAGTAGGGGGAGTATTATTTCACTCGGTTGCAGGATATAATATGACAAGCTATAACATAAAGGCAAAGGATTATAATAAGTTGGGACAACCGGCTTCGCATGGCTGTGTTCGTTTAACAGTAAGAGATGCAAAGTGGATTTATGATAATTGCCCATTGAATACAAAAGTGACGATTTATGATAGCTCCAATCCGGGACCACTTGGAAAACCTGCTACAATAAAGATTCCAGCAGGACAAAACTGGGATCCAACAGATCCTAATATTTAAAGCCGGAAGAATGCTATGAAGAGAGTGTCTTTTGGGGATGATTAAAGTTCTTGGGTGGGTGCTAAACTTTTTTAGGAAGGTTTGTGAGGGGCTGATGTTGGAAAAACATCGGTCCCCATTTTAGTCTCCGTTTATTCAATGGATTCAGTAGGAAAATCCTCATGACTGCAGACCCTCAAAAAGCTTAATTACGCAAAAAGAGGCAGGAAGAATTCCTGCCTCTTTTGTTAGAATTAATTAAATGTCTTATAAACATTGTATTTTGGGTTATAATTTGATATTATAATAAAGTATGTAAAAAAATTGTAACATTTAATAGAATACAAAGGGGATACAATTATGAAGAATATAGTAAACTTACGAAGTTCTAAAACAAGAATGTTTTGTCTGTTTATTGTTGATGTTTTAACTATTATTTTAAATGCATATATATCTTTGATTTTAAGGTATGAACTACATTTTGAATGGATACCTGAGACATATATTCAAAGTATTGAACGGTATATGTGGATTAATATTTTAACGACAATTATATTATTTATGGTATTGAAGCTCTACAGAAGTGTATGGACTTATGCAAGTATTAATGAATTTGTCCGTATATTTGGAGCGTGTATATTGTCAGTGGCATTTCAGGCGCTTGGTATGACATTTCTAGTTTTAGATGTGCCGAGAAGTTATTACTTATTTGATTTCTTCTTACTTTTAATGACAACAACAGCGACAAGATTTTCTTATCGGGCACTTCGTATTGTGAAACAAGGGTTCGAAAATACAGGTAAGCAGGTATTGAATACGATGGTTATCGGAGCTGGAGAGGCTGGTAACATGATTATTCAGGAATTAAAATACAGCAAGCATTTGAACCGAAGAGTATGTTGTATTATTGATGATAATCCATCTAAAAAGGGAAAATATCTTCACGGTGTTCCGGTTGTTGGGGATCGAGACGCTATTATTGACTGTGCAAAAAAATATCATGTTGAAGAGATTATTCTCGCAATTCCATCAGCAGATGCAAAGACAACGCGTAATATTCTGCGCATTTGTAATCAGACGGAGTGCAAATTGAAGGTTCTTCCTGGAATGTATCAATTAATTACAGAAGAGGTAAGTGTATCAAAATTAAGAGAAGTATCTATTGAGGATCTCCTTGGAAGAGATGCAATTAATATTGATCTTGATAGTGTTCTTGGGTATGTAAGAGATAAAACGGTTCTTGTGACTGGAGGAGGCGGTTCTATCGGAAGTGAACTCTGCCGCCAGGTTGCGCAGTATAATCCAAAATGTTTGATTATTTTTGATATCTATGAGAATAATGCATATGACATTCAACAGGAGTTAAAGAAAAAGTATCCAATGCTTCATTTGGAGACGTTAATTGGATCTGTGCGAAACACAAAGAGAATCGAAAGTGTGATGGAATTATACCGTCCGGATATTGTATATCATGCGGCAGCCCATAAGCATGTGCCTCTTATGGAAGACAGTCCGAATGAAGCGGTGAAGAATAATGTGTTTGGAACATATAAGACAGCACGTGCGGCAGACAAATACGGAGTGAAAAAGTTTGTTCTTATATCTACTGATAAGGCGGTCAACCCTACGAATGTGATGGGCGCTACTAAGAGAATGTGTGAAATGATTATTCAGACATTCAGTCGATATTCTAAGACGGAATTTGTAGCTGTAAGATTTGGAAATGTATTAGGAAGTAACGGAAGTGTAATTCCGCTTTTCAAGAAGCAGATGGAAGCAGGGGGACCTGTTACGGTTACACATCCGGATATCATTCGATATTTTATGACAATTCCAGAAGCGGTTTCTCTAGTGCTTCAGGCAGGCGCATATGCAAAAGGCGGTGAAATCTTCGTCCTTGATATGGGTGAACCAGTAAAAATAGCAGATCTTGCTAAGAATTTGATTCGCTTATCAGGATATACACTTGGCGTAGATATGGAGATTAAATATACTGGATTAAGACCCGGCGAAAAGCTATATGAAGAAATCTTGACCAAAGAAGAGGGATTGCAGAAGACACAGAATGAATTGATTTATATTGGAAAACCGTTAGAGTTTAATGAAGTTCATTTCTTGAGTGAATTAAGACGATTGGAGCAGGCGGCAATAGATGAACGATTTGATGTGAAAGAAATTGTATCTGAGATAGTGCCTACTTATCATATAAGAGAAGAAGATCGAAAAAGAGACTCGGCAATTTATGAAGAGTTTTGTAGATTGGGACGAGCAAGCCACGAAGGACCTGTGGTAGACCAATAGACTGATAATTGTATATGGAGGTTACAAATATGATGAATATACCGTTTTCACCACCGGATATTACAGAATTAGAAATAGAAGAAGTTGTAGATACACTAAAAAGCGGGTGGATTACAACAGGACCTAAAACTAAAAAATTCGAGAAACAAATTGCGGAGTATTGTCATACAAGTAAAGCGGTTTGCTTGAACTCAGCTACAGCCTGTTCAGAAATGGCACTTAGAGTTCTGGGAATAGGCCCAGGTGATGAGGTGATTACTACAGCATATACGTATACTGCATCTGCGAGTGTTATTTGTCACGTAGGGGCAACTGTGGTATTAGTAGATACTCAAAAAGATTCCTATGAAATGGATTACGAAGCGCTTGAAGAAAAAATCACAGAAAAAACGAAAGCAATTATTCCGGTTGATTTAGGTGGAGTAATCTGTGATTATGACAGAATTTTCGAAATTGTAAATCGAAAAAAAGATTTATTTGAACCTAAAACAGAACTTCAAAAGAAAATCGGAAGAATTGCAGTAGTAGCTGATGGGGCTCATGCGATAGGTGCTGTGCAAAATGGAAAACGTTGTGGAGAAATTGCGGATTTTACAAGTTTTTCTTTCCATGCAGTTAAGAATCTTACCACGGCAGAAGGTGGCGCTGTAACTTGGAGAGATATTGAGGGTGTTGATAATGAGGAGTTATATAAGCAATTCATGTTGCTTTCTCTTCACGGACAGTCGAAAGATGCGTTAGCAAAAACACAGCTTGGCGCATGGGAATATGATGTTGTAGCACCTTATTATAAATGTAATATGACAGATATTATGGCGGCGCTTGGACTTGCGCAAATGAAGCGTTATCCAGACATACTTGCAAGGCGTAAGGAAATTATAGAAAAATATAATGAAGGACTAAAAAATCTTCCGGTAAGTGTGTTGGAACATTTTGGAAATGATTTTGCGTCAAGTGGTCATTTGTATCTTGTCAGAGTACACGATAAAACAAGAGAAGAGTGCAATAAGATCATTGAGAAGATGGCTGAGTACGGCATTGCGACAAATGTTCACTATAAGCCACTTCCGTTGTTATCCGCATATAAAAATCAGGGGTTTGATATTAAGGATTACCCAAATGCCTATGCGATGTTTGAAAATGAAATCACATTGCCGCTTCATACGAAGTTGACAGATGAAGAAATTGATTATATCATTGATTCTTTCGTAAAATGTGTAGAATAGGAATTAAGTAGTTATGAAAAAGTGGGAGGAACTTCCAGACAAATTACAAATTGAAGAAGTGAGAGAATACTATGATGCGTTACAACTGCACAGGGGTGGGTTGTTGGCAAAGAGGATTTTTGATATAATAGTTTCTGGCGTATTGCTTGTACTCGCATCACCGATATTGCTTGTGCTAAGTATTTTGATAAAGCTAGATTCTCCGGGACCAGTTATGTTCCGCCAAGTTCGAGTTACAACTTATGGTAAAGAGTTTCGCATATTTAAATTTCGGACAATGGTGAATCATGCGGATAAAATGGGAAGTCAGGTAACTACCAAAGGAGATGCGCGTGTTACAAGGATGGGGAAACTTCTTCGGGGCTGCCGATTGGATGAGTTGCCTCAACTTTTAAATATTTTAAAAGGTGAGATGACTTTTGTTGGCACAAGACCTGAAGTGCCTAAATATGTTCAGCATTATACAAATGAAATGAAAGCAACGTTGCTGTTGCCAGCCGGGGTGACATCTAGAGCCAGTATAGAATATAAAGATGAAGAACGTTTACTGGAAAATGCAGAAAATGCAGATGAAGTATATGTTCAGCAGGTACTACCGGAAAAAATGGAATATAATCTGGAAGCAATTAAAAACTTCAGTTTCTTTGAAGATATTAAAACAATGTTTGCCACAGTGGCAGCGGTAATCAGATAGTTGGGAGTTAGAACCATGAATATATGGATTGTGAACCATTATGCAATTCCGCCAAGCATGGGGGGATTGGTTAGACACTATTATTTTTCAAAATATTTGCAGAAAAAAGGGCATAATGTAAAGATTTTTACGTCGAGTAAAATTCATAACACAGATATTAATATGATCCAAGATAAGTCGCTTTATAAGGAACAGATGATGGACGGTGTTGAGTATACATTTGTCAGAAGCAGAGATTATAAAGGAAATGGATTAGATCGTATTATTAATATGATTGACACTCCTTTCAAAATTCAAAAAGCTATGAAGGTGTTTTATAAGGGGGAGAAACCAGATGTAATCTATACATCGTCTCCAGATTTGTTTGTTGCATTTTTTGCATTGCTTTTTGGTAGGAAACACAAGATACCAGTTGTGGTTGAGGTTAGAGATTTGTGGCCAGAATCTATTGTAACATATAATGGAATCTCAGAAAAAAATCCTATAATTCAAATATTGTATCGATTAGAAAAATGGATTTATCAAAAGTCAAGTGCTCTTGTATTTACGATGCCGGGTGGGAGGAATTATTTAATTCAGAAAAAATGGTATAAAAAGATTGATTTAAAAAAAGTTTTTTATGTTAATAACGGTGTTGATTTAAAAGAGTTTGAAGAAAATAGACAAAAATATGTTATTGAAGATGACGATTTAAATATAGAAGGAGTTTTTAGAGTGATTTATGTGGGCTCTATAAGGCATGTTAATCATTTGGAAACACTTGTTGATGCGGCGCGGGAGATAAAAAAGAAAAAAATATCAAATCTTGTTTTCTTGATTTACGGTGATGGAACAGAACGTAAGAGGTTAGAAGATGAGTGTATAAAAGAAGGACTACCAGTGAGATTCAAAGGACAGATAGAGAAAAAATATATCCCATATATTTTATCAAAATCAGATGTCAATATTATTAATGTTATGGAAGCTAGTATTAATAAATATGGATGTAGTTGGAATAAATTGTTTGAATATATGGCTAGTGGGAAACCAACTGTGTCCAATTTAGAAGTCAGCTATGATATGGTTAAACACTATAAATTAGGAAGTTCAAGAAAATTTGATAATAGTATGGAGTATGCTTCGGAAATATTAAAATATTACTATATGAAAGAGTGCGAATATAATGAAATTTGTAGTAATGCAACGAAAGCAGCTGAGAATTTCGATTATGAGAAATTAACAGATAAAGTTGAAAAAATATGTTTAGGAACATTAAAAAAGGATAAGTGATTTTCCGAAGGAGAGGATAGATGAGAATATTATTTTTGGCGGCAGCAAACAGCATCCATACTGTAAAGTGGGTGAATTCAATGTCAAACAGAGGGCATGAAGTATATTTGCTTTATAATAAAGGACATGCTCCGCATAATGATTTGATAAATCAAAATGTAAAATTACATCAACTCAGATTTGGTGGCAGTTTAGGATATTATTTAAATTCATTCGAGTTGTATAATATGGTGAAAAAGATTCGACCAGACATTATTCATGTGCATTATGCAAGCGGATATGGCACATTAGCTAGGATATCGAAGATAGGCCCCATAATTCTTTCAGTATGGGGAAGTGATGTGTACGATTTTCCATATGAAGGGAAAATTAAGAAGCAAATTCTTAAAAAAAATGTACGATATGCAGAGGTGCTGGCATCAACTAGTGAGTGTATGGCGTTTCAATTACGGAAAGTCATGGAAAACGGTTCTCTTAAGGTAAGTGTTACTCCGTTTGGAGTAGATGTAAATCGTTTTGATCCGAATAAATATAAAAAGAAGACAGATGCAATAGTTATAGGAAATATAAAGAGTTTGAATCCTATATATGGAATAGAAGAATTGATTTACTCTGTTAGGGAATTAGCGCAAGATGATGAAATAGACGATTGCATCAAAAAAAAGCTTCGTGTAGAGATTTATGGTGATGGAGATCAAAAGAATGAATTAATTAGTTTGATTAGGAAATTGAAGCTTGAAAATGTTATATATTTGATGGGGAAAATACCTAATAATAAGGTGCCAGAGGCTTTAGCCAATTTTGATATTTTTTGTGCTATGAGTCAAAGGGAAAGCTTTGGGGTTTCAATTGTAGAGGCAATGGCCATGGAAAAACCGGTAGTTGTATCAGATGTTGACGGATTTAAAGAAGTGGTGGAAGATGGAATAACTGGAATTATTGTAGACAGGAAAAATGTGAATCAGTGTAAGGAGGCATTGAAAAAGCTTATTTTAGACGAAGCTCTACAGAGGCAATTTGGACAAAATGGTAGAAAAAGAGTATTAGATTTATATGATTGGGAAAAAAATGTAAGTTATATGGAAAGCATATATTATGATTTTAATACCAAGCCAATATAATTAATGATAGTGAAATGAAAAGAGGAATACATGAAGAAAGAAAAGTACTGTATTTTTCATATTCCTAATTATATACCGCAAAACGAGAGGTCAGGTTCTCAAATTAGACCGAGAAAAATGCTGGAGGCCTTTAAAAATAATGGTTATAATGTAGATATTATAATGGGATATGGAAAAGAGAGAAAAAAGCAGATAGAAAATATTAAGAAGAAAATAAATCATGGACAAAGGTATGACTTTTTGTATTCTGAAAGTAGTACCATGCCGACACTTTTAACAGAAAAAAATCATTTGCCCAAATACCCTATGCTGGATTTTTCTTTTATGAAATTCTGTAAAAAAAATGGAATTAAGATAGCATTGTTTTATAGAGATATTCAATGGAAGTTCCCTATGTATAAAGATAATGTTTCCGTTTTAAAAAGAATGGTTTCAATTCCTATGTATAAATATGATTTGAAAAAGTATGAGGATTTAGTAGATGTTTTTTATTTGCCAAGTAGTCAGATGAAAAAATATTTAAAGGGCAATAATCGATTGTTGCAAAAATCACAAGTGTTGATGCCTGGATGTGTTCTTGACGAAAAAATCGTAAGAGAAAAAGCAAAGTATTTTGAGAAGCGGGGAAATAAGCAAATAGAGATCTTTTATGTGGGGGGGATTTATAGAATATATGATTTGAGTCTTTTTTTAGAAGCGGTTTTTTATCAAGAAGGAGTACATTTTACGCTTTGTTGTAGAGAAAGTGAGTGGGAACAGTGCAAAAATATATACGAAAAATATTTGTGTGATAGAATTACGGTTGTTCATGAATCTGGAGAAGCATTGGGGAAATACTATCAAAATGCTGATATATGTTGTGCCTTTGCAGGTAATGGAGAGTATATGAGGATGGCAATGCCTGTAAAATTATTTGAATATATTTCAAATACCATACCGATTGTTGTAACGGATGGAACTGCGGCAGGAGAGTTTATAAAAGAAAATGGAGCAGGTTGGCCAGTAAAATACGATAGTGAAGCAATAAAACAATGGTTAAATTATATTGTGGAAAATCAAGGTGAGATTAAAAAAATTCATGATAATCAGGTGATGTTGCTTAGATCTAATACTTGGGAAGATAGAGCAAGAAAAGTGATTAATGATTTAAAAAAAGAATTATAATGATAAGGAGAGAACGATGAAAAAAGAATTATTAAAAAAAATTAGCGAAAAAACAATTACAGTGGGTGTAGTAGGATTAGGATATGTAGGTCTTCCACTCGCTGTTGAAAAAGCAAAAGCAGGTTTCAAAACGATTGGTTTTGATGTGCAGGATGAGAAAGTAAAGCTTGTAAATGAAGGACATAATTACATTGGTGACGTTGTAGATAATGACCTGAAAGAGTTGGTTAATAATGGAATGCTGACAGCTACCACAGATTTTAGCTTTGTTAAGGATGTTGATTTTGTTGCAATCTGTGTTCCAACACCGCTTGACGCTCATCAGCAGCCAGACATCAGTTATGTAAAATCTTCTACAGAAGCTATTTCTAAATATCTTACAAAAGGAACGATGGTAGTATTAGAGTCTACTACATATCCGGGCACAACTGAAGAATTGATTAAACCAATTTTGGAAGAAGGTTCAGGCTTGAAATGTGGAGAGGATTTCTATCTTGGATTTTCACCAGAACGTGTAGATCCAGGCAACCTAATCTACAAGACTAAAAACACACCGAAGGTCGTAGGCGCCATTGGAAAAGATGCAACAGAAGTAATTGCAACAATGTATCGTGCAGTTCTTGAAGGAGATGTGTATGAAGTTTCTTCGCCTGCAATTGCAGAGATGGAAAAGATTCTTGAAAATACATATAGAAATATTAATATCGGACTTGTAAATGAATTGACAATGCTTTGTAACAAATTGGGAATCAGCATGTGGGAAGTTGTTGATGCGGCTAAAACAAAACCATATGGTTTCCAGGCGTTTTATCCAGGTCCGGGTCTTGGTGGACATTGTATTCCTTTGGATCCTTATTATTTATCTTGGAAAGCAAGAGAATATGGTTTCCATACATCAATGATTGAGAGTTCTATGATGATCAATGATCAGATGCCAGAATATTGTGTAGAACGTGCAAGTAAAATATTGAATCGTCACGCCAAGGCAATGAACGGGGCGAAAGTACTTGTTGTAGGTGTTGCATATAAGCAGGACATTGATGATTACCGTGAAAGCCCGGCTCTTCGCGTAATAGAAGTATTAAAACGTGAGCAAGCAAATGTCGATTTCTATGATCCATGGATTGCTGAATACAAATATAAAGGGGAAAAGTATCAGGGAATTAAAGAAATTAGCCCGGAAATTATTGCAGAGTATGATTTGATCATGATTACAGCAGCACATACAAATGTTGATTACGATATGATTCAGAAAAATGCAGTAGCAATTTTTGATACGAAGAATGTTATGAAAAATATCGAAAACCGCGATAATATCGAAGTTTTATAGGAGGTATAAAGATGAAGTATGCACTTGTAGGTTGTGGAAGAATTGCAACAAATCATGTAAAGGCTGTTTTAAATAATAATTTGGAATTTGTAGCTGTATGTGATGTGATTCCAGAACATATGGACGAACTGTTGGCAAAGCATGATCTTCAAAATGATACAAGCATTAAGCGGTATACAGATTACAAGAAGATGATTGAAGAAAATGAAATTGATTTGGTAGGTATTGCTACAGAAAGTGGTATTCACGCAGAAATTGCATTGTATTGTATTGATCATGGGATAAATCTTATTATTGAAAAACCAATGGCTATGAGTATGCAGGATGCTACAGAGATTATCAAACGTTCTGAAGAAAAGGGTGTAAAAGTATCCGCCTGCCATCAGAATCGTTTTAATGTAGCTGTTCAGGAAATGAGAAAGGCTTTGGAAGCAGGTCGTTTTGGAAAGCTTTCTCACGGATCCATCCATGTGAGATGGAATAGAAATCAAGGCTACTATACACAGGCGCCTTGGAGAGGAACCTGGGCACAGGATGGTGGTGCACTTATGAATCAGTGTATCCATGGAATTGATCTTCTGCGTTGGATGATGGGAAATGAAATTGATGAAGTTTATGGTGTTACCAGACAGCAGTTCCATGATTACCTGGAAGCTGAAGATATCGGAATGGCTGTTGTAAAGTTTAAGAATGGCGCAGTGGCTACCATCGAAGGGACAACAAATGTTTATCCACAGAATTTGGAAGAAACTTTATACTTATTCGGTGAAACAGGAACTGTAAAATTAGGCGGAAAGTCAACAAACAATATTGATGTTTGGAATTTTGCAGATGAGACTGAGGAAGATCAGGCGAACAAAGGTCTTGAGGAAGCAACAAGCAATGTCTATGGTAATGGACATACAAGTTTATATGCAGATGTGATTGATGCAATTAAAAATGACAGAGCTCCGTATGTAGATGCATATGCTGGAAGAAATGCATTGGAACTCGTTCTTGCAATTTATAAGAGCCAGAAAGAAGGAAAGGCAGTGAAACTTCCTCTTGGCGAATTTGCAAGTTTAGATATGACAGGAGAATTTTAAGATGAGTGATTATTTTGTACATGAAAGCAGTTACGTTGATGATGGCGTAAAAATAGGACAAGGTACAAAAATCTGGCATTTTTCACACATTCAAAGTGGAGCAGTTATTGGTAATAACTGCTCCTTTGGACAGAATGTGAATGTGGCAAATAATGTTAAAATAGGAAATGGTGTGAAGGTACAGAATAATGTATCAATTTATGAAGGTGTAGAGTTGGAAGATTATGTTTTTTGTGGACCGTCTATGGTCTTTACAAATGATCTGACACCTCGTGCTAAATACCCCAAAGGAAGTGTGGGATATAAGAAGACAGTTCTTAAGGAAGGAGCAACTATTGGCGCAAATGCAACAATTGTATGCGGACATACAATTGGAAAATGGGCAATGATTGCGGCAGGGGCTGTTGTGACAAAAGATGTACCCGATTATGCTCTTATGGCAGGTGTACCGGCAAAACAAATTGGCTGGGTGTGTGAATGTGGTGAGATTATGAAAGAGAGTGGAACCTGTCCAAAGTGTGGAAGAGAAAATAAATTTGATTCAAATTATATATAGAAGGAGTATCAATAATGCAATTTAGAGATTTAAAAGCACAATATCAAGCTTTAAAGCCAGAAATAGATAAAGCTATATCAAAAGTTATAACCGATTGTAATTTTATTAGTGGAGCTCAGGTAAGTGAATTAGAAAAAAATCTTGCAGATTATGTGGGAGTTAAGCATTGTATTTCTTGTGGAAATGGAACAGATGCTTTAACTATGATGATGATGGCATGGGGAATTAAAGAAGGGGACGCAGTATTCGTGCCGGACTTTACTTTTTTTGCTTCAGGTGAGATTGTATCTTTTGAGGGTGCAACACCGGTGTTTTATGATGTGTGTGAGGATACCTTTAATGCAGATGTAGTATCTCTTGAAAAAGCGATTCAGGCTGTTATAGATGAAGGTAAGTTAAATCCTAAAGTAATTATCGGCGTAGATTTATTTGGATTGCCTGCAAATTATCCAGAAATTGAAAGTGTAGCAGAAAAATATCATTTATTAGTGTTAGAGGATGGCGCACAAGGATTTGGCGGAATGATAGGAGAGCGAAGAGCATGTAGTTTTGGAGATGCAGCAACTACATCGTTCTTTCCAGCAAAACCATTAGGTTGTTATGGTGACGGTGGTGCTATTTTTACAAACGATGATGATGTGGCAGAATATCTTCGTTCTATTCGAGTTCACGGAAAAGGCTCTTTCAAGTATGACAATGTAAGAATTGGATGGAATTCAAGACTGGATACGATTCAGGCAGCAATTCTTCAAGTGAAATTTAAAGCATTTGCGGAATATGAATTAAGAGATATTAATTGTGTTGCAGAACAATATACAAAAGAATTAGAGGGAGTGGTGAAAGTTCCCCAGATTAAAGATGGTTTCTACTCCAGTTGGGCACAATACACTATCCAGTTAGAGTCAAAAAAACAGAGAGATGATATGCAGGCTTATTTGAAGGAAGCAGGGATCCCAACTATGGTATATTATCCTAAGCCAATGCATATGCAGACAGCATTTTCTGGGAATAAAGAATATGTGAAGTGTTCGGTGACAGAGAAACTTTGCGATACTGTTTTATCACTTCCTATGCATCCATATATGCAAGAAAAGGATATTCAGATCCTTGTAGATAGAGTGAAGTGTTTTATTCTGAATTAAAAATGGGAGTTAATTTAAATGAAAAAATTACGAGAAAGAATAAACTCAAAACTTACATTGTTAAAAAATTTTGAATTAAGACATCCTATTATTCCAATAATATATGGTTTTTTAGGTGGTATATTTCTTATTTTCGTTGTTTTTATTGGAAGTACATTAATTAATTATGTGGGTATTGATCAAAATATAGAGATTGTTTTTGAAGATAAAGAATTTGAAGAAGAAGTAAAACAATATTTACATAAAGATAGTTTAAAAAAAAGTGATTTGTTAGATGTAAAAACATTAGAAATTAGCAATAACAATAAAATAATTAATATTGAAGATGTAAAAAAATTTCCCAATTTAACTCAGTTAAGTATTTATAATTGTCAAGTTAAAGATATTTCTCCAATTGAAGATTTGGAAAATCTTCAATTATTAGATTTATCATACAATAATATTTATGATATATCATGTATAGCTAATTGTTGTTGCTTAAAAGAAGTTAACTTGACTAAAAATCATATAACAGATATCTTGCCCCTTTGTGAGTTGCCGGGATTGCGAGAACTTTATATAGCTTCAAATAACATTGGGGAAGTACCTGATGAGTTTCAAAAATTGAGTAAGCTTATAATATTAGACATATCAGCAAATGGTCTATGTGATGTGTCAGGTGTTAATAGAGTTCCATCTTTAATAGAATTGAAGTTAAGTTCTAATAAAATTATTACGACTCCAGATTTTTACAATTTGAAAAATTTACAGATTCTAGATTTATCAGGTAATGCATTATATGATTATAATCCTACTTCTATTATGGAGAGTGTTATTGAATTGAATTTGAGTTCAAATGCTTTGGATAATTTAGAGTTTATTGACAAATTTCCGTCTTTGGAGAAATTGAATGTGGCTATGAATCCATATAATTCATTGTTAGGAATTGAAAAGTGTAAAACCTTAGAGTCTTTAGATATTAGGTATACAAATATTACTGATGTTATGATGTTACAAAGTTTACCAAACTTTAATACTATTTATGTAAACGATAACTTTGATCATGGTAAGTTGGATTTCATGATTGGAAATTTTAGAAATGCAGATAAGGTAACAAAAGATTATCTGCTGGAAAAACAATACGATCTAATTGAGGATGAGTAAAATGGAGAGTATAGAAATTCTAATTGTAGGAAGTTGCTTTTGTTTATCGACTTTTCTTTTTTATAAGGCTGCGGGGACATTGAAACCTAATCGTATAAATGTTATTTCGTATGTTTATTACATTTTTATGCTCCAAACTTTTATAGGAACTGCATTGATAGTGTTTGGGTTTGATAAACACTATACTTTAAATTATTTGCTTGCCCGTGAACAAAGTATTAAAACTACGTTTTATGTTGTGATGATAGCATCAATAGCATTGCCGCTGGCAATTTTGGTTGTAGAAAAAGTAATAAATTTAAATATTAAAAAGAGGTTTTCTTATTTTTTAGATGGGTGCGTACAGTGTAAGAACGAAAAAGTAGCTTTTAAAGTTTTACTTTTTTGCAGTATTGTTACATTATTGCTGTTGTTTGGGTTTTTAATAAAAATAGGATATATTCCTGCTTTGAAATTAATTTATGCACCAAGTGATTTTGATTTTTCGATGGAGAGAGGAAGAATATCTAATCTTTATTTTATTAATCCTTATATAAGTAATTTAATTATTTTGAGTGGAATCCCTTTATTGTCATATGTTATTTTTTCTTATGCATTAGTAATAAAGAAAAAAACCTGGTGGATTTTGGCCATGATTATGTTTGGAGCATCTGTGATAGTTAAAACATACAAATTTGAAAAGTCACCAGTATTGTTTCACCTAGTTGTCTTTTTTATGATTATACTATTTTATTATGGGAGAAAGATTAAGCTATTTCATATTTCTTTTGTGGCTGTATTAGGGGCTTTGATAATAATATTGATGTACATTTCAACAGGATATAGTGGTGCCTTTTTAGATATTTATAATGGGCCAATTGGAAGAACTATATTTACAGAAGTTGGTACGCTATCATATAATTTTGATATGTTCCCGAACATATTTCCTTTTTTAGAAGGAAGAAGTTTATCACCCTCAATCTTAACACTTTTAGGACAAGACCAAGGGACTCATTTAAGAAGTGCAAAATTACTGATGGCATATTATGGATCAGAGAAAGTTTACGATGGTGGAGCAGGAGTAATGAATTCTTTTTTTGCAGGTGAGGCATATGCTAATTATGGATTTTGTGGAGTGGCTTTTTCTATAGTTTGGGTGGCTATCTATATAACACTAATAATGTGGATAGTGTTAAAATTGCGGAAAACACCAGAAACAATGGCTTATTTAGCTGTAATAACTATGAGAGTTGGAAGTATGATAGAAGGAGGATTTGTAGATTTTATCTATAGCTTTGATATCATTTTTTTGACGATATTTGTATTAGGTCTTTATTGGATTTTAGAGAGTGAAGGAAAGTTACAAAAGAGAGTATTATTATATGTTAAAAAGATTAAAAAATAAAATATTTGATTTATTCAAAGGTGGATTTTTTCACATATTTATTGGAAACACCATGATTAAATTAATTGCATTTGTATCCAGCATAGTAATAGTTAGACTCGTTAGTAAATCCGATTATGCGTACTTGGCATATGCAGATAATCTATATAATTATGTGGTTTCTCTTGCGGGAATGGGTATGACAGCTGCTGTGCTGAAATATTGTGCGACTGCTCAGACACAACAAGAGGATAAAGCGTATTTCTGTTTTGCTTTAAAATATGGGACATTAACACAGATAATATGTTCTGCGATAGTTGTAGGATATACTTTTTATGCTAGTATTCCATTTCCAGAGGCTAAGCCTATAATTGTTGCATTGTTTTTATATCCTATTTTAAATAATGTATTGAATGTTTTTTTGAACTATTTAAGAGCACATGGCTATAATCAATTATATGCCAAAGCAGGTTTAGCACAAACAATAATTGTTTTTGTGATGAGTGTTGTGTTAGTAATTACATTTGGAATCATTGGAATTGCATTTGCAAGATATTTAGCAATAATTGTCGCAATTCTTTGTATAATTAAAGTATTACTTAAGGAGTTGGAGAGTGTTCCGAAAATAAAATTGACAAAATGTCAAAAGAAAGCATTTCTTGCAATGTCGTTTTCTTTGATGATTTCTAATCTATTTTCATTAATTATGCCTATTAATGAAATGACTTTAATAAATCAGTTAATACGTGATGAAATTGTAACATCAAATTATAAAATTGCTATGATGATTCCTTCACAGTTACCTTTTATAACTAATTCAATAATTATTTATTATTTTACAATTATAGCAAAAATGCAGGATGGTAGGCAGATATGGAAATTATCTAAAAAGGTAGGATTTGTTAATTTTGGTATAATTAGTGGGATTTCTTTTATAGGTGCTGTTTTAACACCATTTATTATTAAAGTTGTATATGGAAATCAATACATGGATGCAGGAGCTTTATCTGTTTTTTTCTGGATTGTCCATGCGATGAATGCGATATTTAGACTAATTCCAATGAATTTTTTGCCGGCAATAGGAGTGGTTAAATTTAATGCTTTTATGGCGGCGTTTTCTTGCTTGCTCCATGTTTGTATAGCCTATGTTTCCATTAAAATATATGGGATATGGGGGGCAGGAGTTGCAGCCTGTGTTGTATATTTTATATCGGGTATATTATATTGGTTATACTATAGAAAGTACTGTATGAAGATAAATAATGAAATTTGCTAACAGGAAAGTGAAAAAATGGATATGAAAAATGGTAAAACAAGTAAAAAAATTAATATTTTGATATGCATTTTAATGGTGCTTGCAATAATAACATTTAGTTATGCACAATTTAATCAGAATTTTGCGTGGTGTTTAGCAGGTGTTATGTTGCTTTTTATTTGCAATGTTATACTTGGGCTTAAAAGTATCAAAACTCGTTTTTTATTTTTGATCTTTCAAATTCCATTTTTTACATTTTTAGTATCAAGACCATTCATCGGTATAATTACAAAAGTTGATGGATGGATGGGATCAGGACAACAAAAGGGAAATATTGTTTTTGCATTTATATTGGTTTTTTTATCATTATTTTTTATGCAAATTGGTGCTGTGGGAATGGATAGTTTGTGCCAAATTCAAAGGAAGAAATGTTTGAATTGTTTAGAGAAAACAGAAAATGAGTTCGTACATAAATTACAATTTTTTTCTTTAATGATATTTGGTGTTACAATGATTTTTTATATGATTGTACAAATAGAACCTTTATTGTTTATGCGGGGGAAAACGTATATAGAATTTTATTCAGAATATAAAAGTGAGTTACCGGGATATTTCCATACGATTGCCTCATTTATGAAATATTCCTTATGTATATTTTTGGCGACAATGCCAAGAAAGAAATTAGCAATAGTACCTTTGATTTTATATGTTTTATCTGCAATTCCAATGTTGTTTATAGGTGTTCGTAATCCATTTATGCTTAATTGTTTATTTGTTATGATATATTTTTTTGTGCGAGACATAAAGAAATCGAAGGAAAAATGGATTGGAGCTTTTGAAAAAGCAGGATTAATTATTTCTACACCATTTGTTTTAGCATTTATGTCTGTATATTCTTTTATAAGAAGTCAGAGTGAAGTGCAGGAGTTAAACCTTTTTAAACAGGTATTCGATTTCTTTTATCAACAGGGTACAACATTCAACGCATTACAGATAGCGTATGGATATAGGGAAGGGATTAAAAGCTTAAATAATCACTATACTTTTGGAGGAATGCTTGATTATATTAAACATGGAACAGTAGGGCAGAAGATATGGGGAAGTGAACCATTGCCAAGTGGAAATTGTGAAATAAATGGGATATATAGTAATAGTTTGGCACACAATTTATCTTATATATCCATGAAAGAAGATTATTTAAGTGGAAGAGGTAGAGGGTCATCATATTTGTTAGAAACATATTTTGACTGGGGATATGTTGGGGTTATACTTTTTAGTGTGTTTTTGGGAGCATTGTTTATCTTTTTTTTACATCGATTTGGACATAATGTATTGGAGTCTACAATTATACTTGTTTCTTTGACTAGCATTTATTTTATTCCACGTGCGGAGGCAACAGGGTGGTTGACGTTTATAGTTACATTTCAGTTTTGGATATGCATAGCGGTTTGTTACATGGGGGCATATGTCTGTAAAAAAATATCAATATGTAGAAACATTAAAAAAACTTAAAATAGTGAGTTAATATATAGAAATGGAGAACAATGATGATATACAATATACTTCAATTTTTAGAAGAATCGGCATATAGGTTTCCTGATAAAATTGCATTGGAAGATGAGTGTGAAAAAATTACTTATCGTGAGTATGAAGAAAAAGCTAAAAAAGTAGGAAGTTATTTGACAGAAAAATTGAATGGAAAGGTAAATCAACCTATTGCAGTTTTGATTGATAGGAATATTTTTTCCATAATAGCGTTTATGGGGGTTGTGTATAGTGGGAATTTTTATGTACCGATAGATGCGACAATGCCGGAAGAACGAATAAAATTAATATATGATACGTTGAAGCCAATCATGATTTTGGATGCCAGACGGGGCAGAGAAGAAAAAGATATAGATAATGTTCTGGACATATTAAATGAAAGCTATGAGTTGATGAAAGATAAATTGGATGTAATACGAGAACAGATGGTAGACATGGATCCGCTATATGCTATTTTTACATCCGGATCGACAGGGGTCCCCAAAGGTGTAGTTGTATCACATAAATCTGTCATAGATCTTGTGGAGGCGTTTGATGAAGCATTTGCCTTTAACGAGAGTCAAATCTTTGGTAACCAAGCACCGTTTGATTTTGATGTTTCAGTAAAAGATATTTACAATGCTTTGAAAGTAGGTGGTACGGTTAGCATTCTTCCTAAAAAATTGTTTAAAATGCCTAAGCTGCTGATAGATTATTTGAAGAAGAAGAAAATTAATACTTTAATATGGGCAGTTTCTGCACTGCGGATAGTGTCGGACTTTAAAGCTTTGGATGAAATCGAAGCTCCAACCATGAAATATATTATGTTTTCAGGTGAAGTAATGCCTGTCAAAGCGTTAAATTATTGGATGGATCACCTTCCGTCTGTGCAGTATGTCAATCTGTATGGTCCAACAGAAATTACTTGTAATTGTACATATTACAAAGTGGAAAAAAGACATGCAGCGGATGAGATGCTTCCAATTGGCAAATCTTTTAAAAATAGTCGAGTGTTTTTGAGGAGTGAAACTGGAGCGATTATAAATGAAAAACAACAAGTAGGCGAAATATGTGTGACTGGTTCTTGTCTTGCATTGGGATATTGGAATGACCTAGAACGAACAGAAGCTGTTTTTATTCAAAACCCTATGATAAAAGCATATAAGTCACAGATATATGCTACGGGAGATATGGGATATTATGATGAAAAAGGTAATTTGATATTTGCTTCAAGAAAAGATTTTCAAATCAAGCATATGGGGCATAGAATCGAACTAGGAGAAATAGAGGCGTCACTCAATGCATTACCATTTCTTCGTGTGGCATGTTGTTTGTATGATGAGAAAAACAATAAAATAGTTTGTTTTTATGAATCAGAAGAGGAATGTAAAAAAAGGATTGTACAGGCATTAGCCAAAAAGCTGCCTAAATATATGTGGCCGAATGTTTATATGCATTATCAGAACTTGCCAATGAATAAAAATGGAAAGATTGATCGTGTTTTATTAGCGACAAGGTTGAAGGAAAACAATTAAATGGTAGAACAAATTACTTCATATGAAGTTTATAAGAATTTGATAAAAGAAGCACCTTTATGGAATAATGGTTTTACGTCAGGAATGATAAAAAAATACATTGTCGAAAAGAGATTATATGCATATAGTTTTGAAAATACACTATTACTTTTGTATGATGAAGGGGAATTTTATCAAATTATTGTCGGGGGACAACTGAATGATTTTCCACAATATTGGAATCAAAATTTAGAAAAGAAACCTATGGTAAGTTTTGTTGTAGAAGAAAAACAGCAAAATGTTGAACTTAAAACATTTTTATTGCGCAATGGTTTTTCATACAGATGTTTTAGTCGGGAATACGTATGTATGAACTTTCAGGAGTTTAGGGATACCAAGGACTTGTTGTATATAGAGACACAAACAGGGAATGAAAAAGATTATTATCAGATAATTCGTTTGTGGAAAGAATATTTACCAAAGGTAGAGATATCTGCAATCACGAGTAGTGAATTGAAAGAACTTCATAAAAAGGGACAATTACTTTATATAAAGGATAAACAGGATGTCGTAATTGCAGCATGTTATTATGATTTTTTTCTGGCAACAAGTACAATACATCATTTATGTGTAATGCCAGAGTATAGGGGGCATGGTTATGCAGTGTTATTAATACAGACATGGCTTAAAAAAATGAAGGAACTTAATGGAAGAAAAGCTAGAGCATGGATTGAACAGACAAATATTGCTTCTCAAAAGGCTTTTGCAAAAGTTGGATTTGTTACGGGGAGAACAGTGTCCCATCAATATGTATTAGATATGGAGGAAAGAAAATGGAAAAATTAATTGAAATTATGAGTGAGGTTAGACCGGATTTAGATTTTGAAAAAGAAACAAAGTTGATTGATGATGATATTTTAGATTCTTTCGATATTATTTCTATTGTCAGTGAAGTGAATGATCAATTCGAAATTGAGATTAATGTAAATGACTTGTTGCCGGAGAATTTCAATTCTGCAGCCGCATTATACGACTTGATTATTAAGATACAGAATAGCTAAGGGGTAAAATATGTCGATAGTTTCTATGCAGTTTTTCTTTTTTTTGATAGTTTTAGTGATGTTATATTTTATAGTTCCTAAAAAATGGCAATGGGTAGTGATACTCATTGCCAATGTTCTGTTTTATATAGCATCTGGAATTAAGTACTTAATATACATAATATTTGTATCTTTTATAGCATATTGGATTGCGCTTGGCATAGAAAAAGTGAATGTATTAAGTGCCAAGACAATGAAAGCAGTAGAAGATAGTGAAACAAAAAAAGAGGTAAAAAGTGGAAACCTCTACATAAAGCGAATGCTTTGCACAATTGCAATCTTTTTGGTTGCCGGTGTTTGGATATTTTTAAAATATGGAAACTTTCTGATAAGCAATATGAATGCAGTTTTTAGCGCACTTCATCTTAATTATCAGCAAAACCCAATATCACTTATCGTGCCTCTTGGAATGTCGTTCTACACGTTTCATGCAATAGGATATGTAGTAGATGTTTATCGGGGGAAATATCATGCAGAGAAAAAATTTGCGAAATTTTTTGCATTTGTATCATATTTTCCACATATTATCCAAGGACCTTTTAGTCGTTTTGAGTCTTTAGGAAAAAGTATTCTGGAAGAACATGAATTTTCATATGACAGATTATGCTCAGGAAGTTCTAGAATTCTATGGGGGTTATTTCAAAAGTTAATTATTGCCGATAAATTAGGTGTAATGGTTAATCTGATATTTAGTGCCTATTTAGACTATACAGGAAGTCAAATTTTCTTTGCGATGTTTGCATACTGTATTCAATTATATGCGGATTTTAAAGGGTATATGGATATCATGTGTGGAATTTCACACGTACTGGGGATATCTCTGGCAGAAAACTTCCGTCAGCCCTATTTTGCAAAAAGTATAGATGAATTTTGGCGTAGATGGCACATTACATTGGGGCGGTGGTTTGCTGATTATGTATTTTACCCTGTGTCTATGGGAAAAGTGGGACAGAAGCTTGGAAAAAAAGCAAGAAAACAGTGGGGACCTAAAATGGGTAAGCTTGTCCCAGGGTATTTTGCCTTATTTTTTGTCTGGACAGCCACAGGTCTTTGGCATGGAGCCAATTGGACTTATCTTGTATGGGGGTATTTAAATTTAATAGTTATTTTAACAACCATGCAATTAGCGGATACCTACGATCATTGGAAAAGGAATCTACACATAAATTCGGATGGGTTTGTTTGGACAGCTTTTAGTGTTTTACGTACTTTTTTTCTCGTATGTTTCTTTAGGTTCTTTTCTATAGGTGATAATTTGGGCGTTGCGTTGTCAACAATAAAACATGCTGTTTCAGACTTTCAGTTAAAAATGATTTTATATCCAGGAAATTTATTTCCAGGAATGACTACAATAAATGTATATGTTGTTTGTTTTGGGATAGTTTGTTTATTTATTGTAGATCTGTTACAAGAAACGCAGAAGTGGGAAAATATAAAAACAAAGTGTCCAGCGGTGATTAAAAATGTGTGGTATGTGACTGCAATAATATTTCTTGTGCTATTTGCTGGTGGAAGCAATGATTTGGTAGGAGGGTTTATGTATGCCAATTTCTAATAGAACAAAAAAAGTTATAACTGCTGTAAGTCTTTTCATAATGCTGGCTATTTGTTTTAATATTATTGGATATATACTAGAACCTTCGAGCTATGCACTTTATTTTAATCATGATTTAGAAGAAATTGAAAAGACGGAGAGTAGAGTCGACCTGGCATTTGTTGGGGCATCAAGAGTATATCGGTCTTTTGTGCCGGAAGTGTTTGAAGAAAAGATAGGGGTTCAAAATGTAGTGAATGCTGGAAGTTCTTCGCAGCCAATAGAAGCCAGTTATTATCAAACGAAAGAGTTAATTGACAGATTTCATCCGAAAGAGATTGTGTTGGGAGTTACATGGGATGAATTATTAATAACAGATGATTCTAATATTCAGGGGGGGTTAATAGTTTATGACCGGTTACATGGTTTGAATAAATGGAAGTTTGCTCTTTCGTATTTCGCCCCCAGTGACTGGCTATATCTGTTGGATGCATATAGATTCAGAGAAAATTTGGATTTACAGGATCCATTAAAGTATATAAGTGAAAAGGAAGAAATTGTTCAAAGAGATTATGAATGTCCTGAAGCTGGAAACGAGTATTATGCAGATACAGGTTTTGTATATTCCTATCGAACCTATACTCAAGGAAATATCGAAAAGAAAGTAGAAGAAAAAATATTTAGAAAAAGTCAGATAGACGAAAAGAAAGTTCAATATTTAAATAAAATCGTAAAATTATGTAAGGATAATGATGTTCGTCTTCAATTAGTATCCGGAATTACAAGTATGATGCGAATTTATGAAAGTGCAGGGTATCAAGATGCTGTAGACTTTTATAATAATTACGCTGAAGAGAATGGGATAGTATATTATAATTTGAATTATCTGAAAGGGAGGGAGGAAATATTTCCGGATTCTGTAATGCATGATGATAATCATTTAAATGGAGAAGGGGCAACAAAATTAAGTGAAATATATGCTGAAATTCTAAAGAAAGATATGTGCGGAGAAGACACAAGCATTTACTTTTACAATAACTTAGAGGAATTAAAAAAAGATACGAAGAGAATTGTTGCTATAAAGGCTGATATAGAACGTAATCAGAATAAATGCATAATTGAAATGGAAAGTACTCACAATGACAATATTAATCCAGAATATCAAGTTGAGATTTCTTCAGATAACGGAAAAACATATGAGGTTATTTCAGCTTGGAATGAAAGTGACAAAGTATCTATAGATTTACTAACTGAAGGAGAAGTTTACATAATGGTGAAAGCAAGAATTGGAGCTACAGATAATGACGTGGCATTTCAAACATATTCAATTTAGTTGTTATTTTCGCTTTAATAGTGTAAAATAAAAAGGATAGAAAATCTTAGTATTTAGTATAGTATATACCGTGCATTTTAGTGCTAATAGATAAAAAGGAGCTTATCAATATATGTTAGTATCATTTTGTGTAATTGCATATAACGAAGAAAAAGCTCTTCCATCCTTGTTCCAGGATATTATTTCACAAGATTATCCTCACGAGAAAATGGAAGTGGTTCTGGTTGATGCAATGTCCACAGATAATACAAGAAAATTAATGGAAGGATTCGCGCAGGGAAAACATGGCTTCGTGCGCGTTAAAGTGTTGGAGAATCCTAAGAAAATTCAGGCGGCAGGATGGAATGTGGCTATTCGTGCGTCTGAGGGTGATATTATTATGAGGATAGACAGCCATACATTTATTCCAAGTGACTTCGTAAGTAAAAATGTGAAATGCATAGAGAGTGGAGAGTATGTGTCCGGAGGACCAAGACCTAACATAGCGGAAGATGATACGGCGTGGAAGCACACACTCCTCTTAGCTGAACGATCAATGTTCGGAAGTAGCATTGCATCTTACCGGAGGAGTCATAAGAAAAAATATGTGAAAAGTGTGTTTCATGGTGCATACAGGCGGGAAGTGTTTGAAAAAGCAGGTCTTTTTAACGAGAATCTCGGACGAACGGAAGATAATGAGATGCATTATAGGATTCTAAAGGCTGGATATCAAATTTGTTATACACCTTCTATCATTTCCTATCAACATACAAGAAATACATGGCATGGAATGATTAAGCAAAAGTATGGGAATGGATATTGGGTAGGACTGACATTAGGGGTGTGTCCGCAGTGCTTTTCGCTGTATCATTTTATTCCATTTTGTTTTGTGTTATCTATTTTTATCACAAGTTTGCTGGCGATAGTGGGAAAACCCTTTTTAATGCTTTTGTTGTGGGGGATGTATGCAGCAGTGAACCTGATTATGAGCGTTGCATCCATTTACAAAGAGCATAAACATTGGCAGTATATAATGCTTCCGTTGATCTTTTTATCACTTCATGTTGCATATGGCTGGGGAACGATTGTGGGAATTGTTAAGATGCCTTTTTGGAAGAAGAAATTAAAGAAAGATTCATAGAGGGAAAGGTGGCAATATGGCAAACTACTCGAAGGAAGAATTAAAGAAAATGCAAGAACGAAGTCTTGAGATGGCGGAGTATTTTGTGAATTTCTGCAAAGAGAACGGGCTGTTATGTTATCTTTGTGGCGGAGGCTGCATCGGAGCAATACGTCATCATGGCTTTATCCCGTGGGATGATGATCTTGATTTTTTTATGCCTAGAAGAGATTATGAGCGTCTGGCGGCATTATGGAAGAAAAAAGCCGATACAAAGAGATACGAATTATCCAAGTCTGATGCATATCACATTGACAGAAATCTCTTTCTTACTATAAGAGATAGTGAGACAACACAGATTAAACCCTATCAGGATGATCTGGATATTCCACATGGACTTCCATTAGACATTTTACCGTTAGATGGATATCCGGATAAAAAAAGTAAAAGAATCATACAGTGTTTTTGGGCGTTAGTATATTCTGTTTATTGTGCCCAGACCGTTCCGGAAAATCACGGAAAATCGGTGAAAATGATAGGAAATATTTTGTTGAAAATGGTACCATCACGGAATATCCGATATCGGATTTGGAAGTTTGCAGAAAAGCAGATGACAAAATACAGCATTAAGGACTGTGATTCTATTACAGAGCTTTGTTCAGGTCCACATTATATGAAAAAAAGGTATCCGAAAGAAGCTTTTGAATCAGCGGTCTGGAAAGCGTTTGAAGATACGGAAATGCCGATACCGGCAGGGTATGATTCATATTTAAAGATTGCGTTTGGCGATTATATGAAAATGCCTCCGAAAGAGAAGCAGAAACCGCATCATGACACGAAGTTTTTAGATATGGATCACAGTTATAAGCAGTACAAAGGTAAATTTTATTGTGTGAAAGGAAAATAAATTATGATTTTTGCTGGAATTCTGGCAGGTGGTATGGGAACAAGAATGAATATTGCCGATATGCCAAAACAGTTTTTACCATTAGGAGAAAAGCCGATTATTATTCATACGGTTGAGAAGTTTCTACTAAATGCACAGATTGACCATATTTTTATTGGGGTTCATGAGAATTGGGTGCTTCACATGGAAGACTTGGTTGAAAAATATATTCCAATGAAAAAAAGTAAGATCCACGTAATAGAAGGTGGAAATGATCGCAATAGTACAATCATGAATATTGTAGAAGCTATTGAGAATGAATTCGGAGAAAGTGAAGAACACTATATTATTACTCATGATGCAGTACGCCCCTTTATTACAGCGCGAATCATTCAGGATAATATTGAAACAGTTACTAAATATAAAGCGTGTGATACCGTGACGAATGCGATTGATACAATTGTGATGTCCGAAGATGGACAAAATATCACTGATATTCCAAGACGTAGTCAGATGTATCAGGGGCAGACGCCGCAAAGCTTCCAGATAAGCTTATTGAAACGTTTATATCGGGATCTCACAGAAGAGGAAAAGAGTATCCTGACAGATGCATGTAAAATATGTGTGGTTCGAGGAGTGCCAGTGAAGCTTGTAGAAGGTGAGATCTCGAATCTTAAGATAACAACTGTCAGTGATTATAAGATTGCGCAGGCAATGGTAGGAGGAAAGATAGTTGATTAACTATACATACCAGTTGGTAAGCCCACAAGTATTCTCTATTAAATATGATGATATTGTAATAAACGATGATGTGATTATCAGACCAACCTATCTTTCCATATGTCACGCAGATCAGAGATACTATCAAGGTAAGCGAAGTGCAGATGTATTAAAAAAGAAGCTGCCTATGGCATTGATTCATGAGTGTTGTGGTCATGTGGAATATGATCCTACAGGAACCTTTCAGCAAGGAGAATTAGTGGTACCGATTCCTAACATTCCGCAGAGAAGAGAGATGGGAATCTATGAGAATTATGTCAAAGGATCCAAATTTTTATCTAGTGGTTATGATGGATTTATGAGAGAATACATTAGTATGCCGGCTGAGCGCATAGTTTCGCTGGAAGGGGTAAAGGAACCGGTTGCAGCAGTCAGCGAATTTGTTAGTGTGGCAGTACATTCTGTAACCCGATTTGAAAAATTTTCCCACGAAAACCGTGAAACCATTGGAATTTGGGGAGATGGAAGCCTTGCGTATTGCGTATCGGCGGTTCTAAAGAGAACCTTTCCTGAAACGAAAGTGATTGTAATTGGGAAATCGGTAAGGAAGCTTGCTTACTTTTCTTTTGTGGATCAGACATATCTAGTAGATAAAATTCCAGAAGATATGGAAATTGATCATGCGTTTGAATGTTGTGGAGGAGAAGGAAGTTCCTATGCTATTGATGATATCATTCGATATTGTAATCCGCAGGGGACTGTAATGCTGATGGGAGTCAGTGAGAATAAGGTTTCGGTTAATACAAGAGACGTTCTTGAGAAAGGGTTGAGTCTTGTGGGCTGTAGCAGGTCAGGACGTGCAGAGTTTCTTAAGGCGGCAGAATATATGAAAGAATTTCAGTTTCAGAAGCGCATTGAAAAGATTATCCAAGTAGAGAAGACAGTATCGGACATTGATGGGATACATCAGGTATTTCAGGCTGATTTACAGAATGCTTTTAAAACCGTGTTTCAGTGGAAATAATTAAGAATAAAGAAACACTTGTCCTTAAGGGAAAGATAGTGTATGATGTTAAAGGTGTATTTTGAACGTGTACATGTAAGATAAGAGGTGTTTTATGGCTAAGAGAAGGCATAGAAGGGGAAGAAGAAAAAGGGGAAATTGGTTTTCCAGACTCACCATAGGTAAGAAGGTTGGTGTGTGCTTGGGGGGGCTTATATTAGCTCTTGCAAGTTCCGGAGTAATCTATGTGGCAGCAAAGCTTGGGAAGTTGGACACGCAGGAGATTCCTAAGGAAGATATTGTGATTAATGAAGGTGTTGAGCAACTGGCAAGCCTCGGTGAAGGATATCTGAATGTTGCTTTATTTGGTGTAGATTCCAGAGAAGGGGATTTGGAGAAAAATACGAGAACGGACTGTATCATTGTTGCCAGCTTGAATAAAGAGACAAAAGAAATTAAGATGGCGTCTGTATATCGTGATACGTTGCTTGATCTATCAGAGGGAACGCTTCAGAAATGTAATGCGGCATATAGTTTTGGCGGACCTAAGCAGGCAATCAATATGTTAAATATGAATTTGGATCTTGATATTCAGAATTATGTGACCGTTGATTTTGGTGTGGTTACAGAAGTGATTGATCTTCTTGGAGGTCTTGATATCGAGATTAAGGAAGAAGAAGTAGAACCTTTAAATAAATTTGTATATGAGACAGGACAGGTTGCCGGAAAAGAAGCGCATTTTGTAAGAGATTCAGGTGTTCAACATTTGGACGGTGTGCAGGCGACAACTTATGCCAGAATTCGATCTACAGCAGGTGGTGACTTTACACGTACAGAACGTCAGAGACTAGTAATCGAAAAAATAGTAGAAAAAATGATGAAGAGTGATCTTGCTACGATTAATAAGATTATTGACGAGGTATTTCCAACTATCTCTACAAACTTTACGATGACAGAAATCTTATCTTACGCAAAATATTTTAATCAGTATAAATTGGGAGAGAATACAGGATTCCCGATTGATAAAGCAACTGATACAATCTCCGGACTTGGAAGTATTGTTATTCCTGTATCATTGGAAGATAATGTGAAGAAACTTCATGAATTTTTGTTTGGAACAGAAGAAGGCTACACACCGTCCGATAAAGTTCAAAGTATCAGTAATAAGATTGTAGCTCGTGTAGGACAGAAGAAAGCAGAAGATGATGCATCTTTGAATAGTAAGACATATGAGGCGGATCCTCAGGAGGCGCCGGAGTATACGCCATCCAGAAAACCGCAATCTTCAGGAAGTAACTCTAATAATTCTTCGGGAAATAATTCCGGCGGAAATAATCAGAGTGGAGGCGGAAGTACCTCACAGCCAAAGCCGGATGAAGGAAACGGAAATTCTGGAAATTCCGGAAGCGGAGGCTCAACGGATCAGGGTTCTGGTGATTCGGGCTCGGGATCTGAAGGAACGGGTACGGAAGAACCGGTAGAATAATCTTTTGTTTCAGAGGGATAATAAAAGTAATGAAAATATAACAGGACTGCCAGAAGGCAGTCCTTTTCGGATAATCGGAGGAAATATGGAACTTGTAAGTGTAATTGTACCGGTTTATAATGTAGAAAAGTATTTGAAGAAGTGTGTAGACTCAATTTTGTCACAGTCTTATCAAAATATAGAAGTTATTTTGATTAATGATGGTTCGTTAGATGGAAGCGGGGAAATCTGTGAAGCTTATGCTAAAAAAGATGAGCGAATTAAATATATTACACAGAATAATTCAGGGCTTGGAAAAACGAGAAATCGCGGGATTGAAGAGGCGTCTGGTAAGTATCTTCTATTTGTGGACAGTGATGATTATATAGAGAATACAATGATAGAGAAATTGTATCATAATATTACCGAGAGTCATGCAGATGTTGCTTCCTGTGGCGTATATAATGTGTATAGACAGAAGTGTATTCCTCAATGCGAGAAGGAAGAGAAGTTTTTGTGTGATGTGGAGAAGGCGTTTGGTCTTTTGCTTGTTGGCGAGAAAATTCCGGGAAGCTCGTGCAATAAGCTATATCGCTCAGAATTGCTTGATAAAGTAAAATTTCCGGAAGGAGTATTGTACGAAGATGTAAAGTTCCATTTGGATTTGATGCAGATTATTCAATCCGTTCATGTCGATACAACTCCTCTGTATTATTATGTTCACCGGGAAGAGAGTATTACGACAAAGAAATTTGATTCTTCTGCAATGTCATTCATATATTTTTATGAGGAGACTTTGAAGGTCGTTCAGCAGAAGTATCCGTCTGTGATCACACAGGCAAGATTTAAGCTGTTTTGGGCATATTTTGCATTGCTTGATCGGATTATCCAGCAGGATGATTATCAGAAGATTCCAGAGTATTGTAAAATTGTGCGGTACCTGAAGAGAAATACGATAAGAATTCTTAAGAATCCTTATTTCCGTAAGGGGCGAAAAGTTGGTGCTTTGATGCTTCTTATAAATGTGAGATTGTACAAGCTACTGGTTGAAATGAATGAGAAAAAGAATAAAGGAATAGCATCATAGGTGAGAAGATGAGAAAAATATGTTTGGTTGATTTTGATATGTCTGTGACCGGCGGTGTAGAGCAGGTGACATCGGAACTTCTCAATGAACTTTGCAAGAACTATGAAGTGTATCTCTACGAGATCAATAGTAATGGCGTCCCTGCATATGATCTTGATCCGCGTGTAAAATATATTAGAGGAGTACAAGGACAGGTGCGTCTAAGAGGAATGATTACAGGAACTTTCCGAAGATTCATTCATCTGGTAAAAAATCGTAACATAGATACAGTGATGTTAATGGGAAACTATCCGGCACTTATTGTTTCTTTCACTCGATTTTTTACAAAAGCTAAGTACATATATTGTGATCATGGAGGACTGATGAATCAGTGGCATCAAAAGGATATTACTGCAATTCGTTTCTGGAGTGCATGTGTGGCACATAAAGTAGTAGTTCTCACAGAGAAGACAAGAAGAGACTATATAGAGAAGTTCCATTTGAAAGAAAATAAAGTAGAGTGTATCTATAACTGGATTGCGGAAGAGATCGGAGAAGCAAAGAAATCTTATGATTGTTCATCAAAGAAAATTCTGACAGTTGGAAGACTAGGAAAAGAAAAAGGGTATGATCTGTTAGTGGAAGTGGCGAAGAAGATACTTCCAACGCATCAAGACTGGCAGTGGCATGTCTATGGCTCGGGAGAAATGCGACAAATGTTGGAGGAAAAGATTGAGGAATATCGTCTTGAAGATCAGCTTATTTTAAAGGGGAATGTGGACCATGCATACCGCTATTATTCAGACTATGCATTTCTCGTACTCCCATCTTATCGAGAGGGTCTTCCATTGGTATTATTGGAAGCGTTAGAACTCGGCCTTCCAATGGTCAGTTTTGATATTGAAACGGGGCCGAATGAGATTATAGAGGATGGGAAGAATGGTTATCTGATTCCACCTTATGATTTAGAGCAAATGGGACAACGCATGACAGAACTTATGGAAGATGCGTCAAGGAGAAAAGCTTTTTCGACTTACGAAGGGAACAAAGATAAATTTAGTAAAAATACGATTCTGAAACAGTGGATTCGATTAATTGAGGGATTACATGAGAAATAAACAGGCTGCAAAAAACATGCTTGCAAATCTGTTCTTGCAGGTCATTATATTTTTATCAGGAATTATACTGCCAAGATTCTTTCTTAAGGAATATGGTTCTAGTGTAAACGGTATGGTGACCTCTATCAACCAGTTCCTTATATATTTGGGGCTTGCAGAGGCTGGAGTGGGAACTGCATCGGTGGTGGCATTGTATGGACCGCTGGCAAGAGAAGATCAGGCAGAAGTCAATAGCATATTGTCCGCTTCAAGGAGATTTTATAATAGGTCTGGATATTTGTTTGGAGCATTAGTGGCAGGCTTTGCGTTCGTGTATCCGTATTTAATTACCGGACAGTTGGACGCAGGATTGGTAAGAATGATGGTTCTTGTTCTTGCCAGCAGTACACTGGTGGATTATTTTCTGCTTGGGAAATATAAAGTTTTACTGACCGCAAATCAGCAAGGCTATGTGGTTGCTTATGTGCAGGCAATCGGTACAGCACTGAATATGGCGGTGAGTATCCTGTTGATTTCTCTTCACATGCCGGTATTGTTCGTGAAAGCTATGGCAACAGTTATTTATATTTTGCGATTTTTCTTTGTACGTGCATATGTACATAAGAATTATAAAGAGACAGATTTCCATGCAGTTCCTAAAATGGATGGGCTGAATCAGAGAAGTGCAGCGCTTCTTCATCAGATTGTCGGTGTAATCGTAAATAATACAGATGTCGTATTGCTTACAGTTTGTCTTGGCAGCAGATCGTTGATTGAAGTCAGTGTGTATGGAATTTATAATATGGTAGTTTATGCTGTGAATCTTATGATGACGTCATTTTCCAATGGTCTGACAGCAGGCTTTGGAGAAGTAATATCAAAGAAGGAAACAGACGTTTTGAAACGTAGTTTTTCTAATTTTGAATATTTGTATATGATGGTTTTATTTTGGGTATTTGCATGTATGATGGTGTTGTTGATACCATTTGTTATGGTTTATACGGCAGATGTATCGGACGCAAATTACATCCGACCGTTATCCGCCGTTTTCTTTACTCTTTTGATACTTTTGCAGAATATTAGAATTCCGGGTCTTACAATTATTTGTGCGGCAGGACATTTTAAGGAGACACGGCGTCAGGCAATTTTAGAGGCAGTGATTAACATTGTTGTATCGCTGATCTTTGTTTGGAATTATGGGATTAATGGAGTATTATTTGGGACTCTTTGTTCTTATGGATATCGTTCGTTGGATGTTATTTTGTATAATCGGAAGTTTTTTGTTTCAGGGACAGGGCAGAATACATTTCGAAGAGTATTGCGCAATATGGTGGTTTCAGGTGTTGCAATCGCGATTGGTTTTGGATTTGTACCACAACAGATGAATTCTTTCTTGCAATGGATATTTTATGCAATAGGAATAGCCGCTGTTTCAGGGGGATTGTTAGTCGTTGTGAATTATTTTTGTGAAAGACAGGAATTTCAGGATATGTTGCAGAGGATAAAAAGCATTGGGCATTAAGGAGAGGATATTTATGTATGATTATCTTATCGTTGGATCGGGACTGTACGGAGCCGTTTTTGCACATGAAGCAAAGAAGTTAGGAAAGAAATGTCTGGTAGTGGAAAAACGGAGCCACATTGCTGGAAATATCTATACAAAAGAGATCGAAGGGATCCAAGTGCATCAATATGGTGCACACATTTTCCATACAAGTAATAAGAAAGTCTGGGAGTATATTCAACAATTTGCAGAATTTAACAGATATACGAATAGTCCTGTCGCATATTATAAAGGAGAGATTTATAATATGCCCTTTAATATGAATACTTTCCATAAGATCTGGGGGGTAATTACGCCTAAGGAGGCGAAAGAGAAGATTCAGGAGCAGATTAGAAAATATGGAGTGAAAGAACCAAAGAATCTGGAAGAACAGGCGATTAACCTTGTGGGAAAAGATATTTACGAAATTCTTGTAAAAGGCTATACGGAGAAGCAGTGGGGACGTTCTGCCACAGAATTGCCGCCACAGATTATAAAGAGACTGCCGGTGCGTATGACCTATGATAATAACTACTTTAATGATCTTTATCAGGGAATACCAGTTGGAGGCTATACGCAGATCATAGAAAAAATGCTGGATGGTGTGGAAGTACGCCTGAATGTGGATTATTTAGAACACAAAAAAGAACTGGATGCCATATGTAAAAAAATTATTTATACTGGTCCTATAGATGCTTATTTTAGCTATAAATATGGAGAGCTTGAATACCGTTCTGTAAGATTTGAGACAGAAATATTAGATGAAGAGAATTATCAAGGTGACGCGGTGGTAAATTATACTGATTATGAAGTCCCATATACAAGAATTATTGAACATAAGCATTTTGAGTTTGGAACACAGCCTAAGACAGTGATTTCCAGAGAATATTCTGCAGAATGGAAATTAGGAGAAGAACCATATTATCCGGTAAATGATGAAAAAAACAATAAGTTGTACCAGAAATATGCAGATGACGCTGCAAAAGAAGAAAAGGTAATCTTCGGTGGGAGACTTGGAAAATATAAATATTACGATATGCACCACGTGGTGGAAGAAGCCCTAAAATGTGCGGGAGAAGAGCTGGGTTGCAATTTTTGACAAAATATAGTAGTATAATGTAGATATTGACACGGAAGAAGGAAAGAGGCTGGTTATGTCGAAAAAAAAGAAACAGCTAAAAGCCGTTCAAGCTGCAAAAATGAGAAAAAAGCGCAGAAATAAAAGGAGAAAGAGAATTTTTGTGCTTACCGCAGAAGTAATCATTTTGACATTTCTTCTGGGGACAGCTTATGTGATGGCAAAATATGATAAAATTCAACGAGTAGAGATTGACAGCGAGAACGTTACGGTTAATGAGGGCGCTGTAAAAGAAGGATATACGACGGTTGCTCTGTTTGGAGGAGACTCCAGAGAAGGTCAGCTTGGTGCCGGTACGCATGCAGATACAATTATTATTGCATCTATTGATAACAAAACAAAGGAAATCCGTTTAGTATCGATCTATCGAGACACGTTCCTGAAGCAAAAGGATGATAAGTATAATAAGGCAAATTCTGCATATTTCCGGGGTGGACCGGAGGAAGCAATCAGTATGCTCAACGAGAATCTGGATTTGGATATTGAAGATTATGTAACCGTGGATTTTAAAGCACTTGTTGATACCATTGATTTAATGGGCGGAATTGAGATAGATATTCAAGAAGAAGAAGTGCAGTATATGAACGAGTTTCTTCAGGAGACTGCCGATGTAGCAGGAACAGAGGCGAACTTTATCGAGCATGCAGGGGAACAAAAGTTAGATGGAGCGCAGGCAGTTACGTATGCTCGTATTCGTTCTACTGCTGGTGGGGACTATAAGAGAACAGAAAGACAAAGACTCGTTATTGAGAAAATTTTCGAAAAAGCGGTTAAGACGAAAATTAGCACGATTAATAAAATTATTGATAAAGTATTTGAACAGGTATCCACAAGTTTTTCTTTAAAAGAAGCGTTGGGACTTGCAGCTGGGGTTGCAGATTATCAGTTGGGAGAAACAGCAGGGTTCCCATTCGAGAAGCAGGATGATGTGAGATACAAAAATTGTGGAAGTGTTGTCGTTGCTCAAGGTCTTGCAGAAAATGTACAGGAACTTCATACCTTCCTGTATCCGAATGAAGAGGAAAAGCCGGTATCTGATACTGTTCAACAGATTTCAGATGATATTGCCTATCTGACTGGCGTTACAAGACCGAAGGAATTAGATGAGGAGAAGACCGAGGGAGAAGAGACTTCTGATACCTCTGTAGGGGAAGAAATGACTTCCGAAGAGGTTGATTCCGAAGAACAATAAAGTTCTATCGCTTAACATATGAAAATATACTATGGAAAAACATAGGAGGAAAAAAACAATCATGAAATTAATGAAGAAAATTAGTGCAATTGTATTAAGTCTTTGTCTGTGCATCCCTTGTTTCTCACTGGTTGCGCATGCGGCAGACGGCAAGATTTCTTTTACAGATCCGGAGACGGCAGTCGGAGAGATGGTGGAGGTAAAGTGTGTGCTTCGCTCCTCCGGTGGCAGCATGGGAGACGTAGAAGTACAGCTTGCTTTTGATAGTGAATATTTAAGCTTCCAGTCCGGCGACGGTGTGGAAGCGGCAGACGGAAGTCTGACATACAAAGGGGACGGCGGTTCTTCTGAAGTTTCCTTTACAATGACATTCCAGGCGTTAAAAGAAGGCGAGACAAAGATTACAGTGAACAGCTCTTCGGTCGCATCTGGAAATGGCGGTACTTTGACACTTACAGAAGGAAAGTCTACAATTAAGATTGCCGAGGGTGATCCGTCTAAGATTGTTCAGACAGAAACGACATCCACGGGGGCAGGAGATAAAGAAGTAGAAGTAAACGGGGAAAAATATACGCTGACAGATGCTTTTGCTGATGCGGACATTCCGGCCGGCTACTCCAAGACAACCGTTTCTCTGGACGGAGAAGACCGTCAGATGGTAGCGAATGAATCCGGAGCAGTTACACTTGGCTATTTGAAGGATGCAGACGGTGTAGGCGATTTCTTCTTATACAACACAGAGAACGCCACATTTGCACCTTACGAGGAAGTATCTATCTCTGATACAACTTCTATTATTGTGCTCAGTGATACTTCTGATGTGAAGCTTCCAAAACAGTACAAGGAAGCAAAGCTTACATTAAATGAGAAGGAATTCCCGGTATGGCAGGATAGCAGTAAAGAAGATACTTATGTGATCTATGCGATGAATAATAATGGCGAGACGGGATATTATCAGTATGATCCGAATGAAAATACATACCAGAGAGTTGAGATCAATTCGACGGATGAGGATGCTGCCAAGAAGAATACAGGAATTCTCGGCAAGATTCAGAATTTCATCGAGAAGCACCTTGCATTGATCGTGCTGGTTGGCGGTCTTGGAGCTATAATTATTCTTGTTGTGTTGATCGTGCTGGGGGTAAAACTCCATAACCGCAATGCGGAGTTGGATGAGTTATATGATGAGTATGGTATCGACGAAGAAGAGGATGAACCGGAAAAGCCTGTGAAAGAGAAGAAGGGCGGTTTGTTCGGTAAACGTAAGAAAGACGAAGACGAGTTTGAAGAATACGAAGAGGATTCTTTTGACGAAGATGATTTTGAAGATGATTATGAAGACGAATACGAAGACGACTTTGAAGATGATTTCGAAGATGATTTCGGGCGTGAAGATCGTTTCGATACTGTAGAATTGTCAAGCTTTGAAGCGGATGAAGATGTGTTCGCCGGCTATGACAGAAGAGAAGAACTGACCATTGACGATTTGGATGATCTTCTTGGAGAACAGCCGAAGAAACGTGGTCA